>UMJH01064739.1_pt1 | contig 14478 bp, 5 predicted proteins | sample 1966011 | NCBI WGS metagenome assembly UMJH01 (sample SAMEA4836146, study PRJEB28245) | human gut metagenome | biome: gut microbiome; material: fecal sample | place: Denmark | collected 2008 | reverse complement strand
ATTCCTGCCACTCCTGTAATTTTTTAATCAGCTCTTCTTTTGAAACAGTATCAATTTTACTTAATACTAAAAACACCGGCCCATCGGCTTCCTTTAAGCGCTCAATAATAAATTTATCTCCACGTCCAATTTTTTCATTAGCCGGTGCTAAAAATAAAACTAGGTCAACGCCAAAAATGCTATTTAAAGCGGTTGTATTCATAAATGTTCCCAAACGATCTTGCGGTTTATGAATACCTGGTGTATCCATAAAAATTATTTGGGCTTCATCATCGGTATGAATTCCTTGAATTGTATTTCTAGTTGTTTGAGCAACATCAGACATGATAGCTAATTTTGTCTCTAAAATACTATTTAATAGTGTCGATTTTCCAACATTAGGACGACCAACGATACTTACAAATCCTGATTTGAACATGTTAAACTTTCTCCTATAAATGCCCGCGGCAATAATTCTTTCATTGTTGTTATTTCATAACTTTCACGATTAGCCAAAATCACTGGACAATCTTGTGGTAATAGTTCCATCAATACTTGGCGACATGCTCCACATGGTGAAACAATCTCATCACTACCTGCCACAATTGCCAGCTGTTTGATATCAGCTTTACCATAGCCATTGCTATACGCACCATAAACAGCATTACGTTCTGCGCACATAGTTGAACCAAACGCTGCATTTTCAATATTAGTCCCTAAAAAGTAATTTCCATCTCTCATCTCAATACATGCCCCTACTTTGAATTTTGAGTATGGACTATAAGAATTTTTCGCTGCTTCAAAAGCCTTTTCAATTATTGTTTTTACATCCATAAAACCACTTCTACTCAACTTAAATCATGATATTGAGTATTTATCCTTTCTAAGTCTATAAATTAGCAATAAACTACTTATCGTCTTGTGATATTTAAAGCATCTAAAATTGATTTTTGCATTGCAATCATCTGTATTTCGTCTTCTTCTATCATGTGATCAAACCCTAAAAGATGTAATAATCCATGGGTAAATAAAAAACACATTTCACGCTTTAAATCATGACCATATTCTTCAGCTTGGACTTTAGCATGATCAACAGAAATAAAAATATCTCCGATACTTCTTGGCATCCCTGGGACATAAAACTGCTCATTATCTTCTAATGCAAAACTAATTACATCTGTGGCCCGATCTATTTTACGATATTCTTTATTTATTTCGTGAATTTTAGAATCATCTACCAAGATGCATGATAATTCTAAATCTTCTTCAATTCCCAATTGTTTTGCAGCTTCATTGATTATTGAACGATAATCATCAGTATAATCTTCATTAAAACCAGCTGCTTCATTTATCAATGCAAAATCGATTTCCATACAATTACCTCATTTACTTATATATTTTTCCATCTCTAATTATAGCACAGTCAAATAATTCATTCACTAATTTTGTTTGATGCGCTACGATTATCATAATCGTATTTGGCAAATTATCATGTATGTAGCTTATAATTTTCTTAGCTTTATAATCATCTATATTGCACAATGCTTCATCCAAAATAAGAACTTCTGGTTTTTTTATGATAGCTCTGATAAGCATTACTATCTGGGCTTGACCTGACGATAAAGGCTGACCATCTGTTTCAATAATCAAATCAAGACGGTCAAGATAGTAATTTAACCCAAATATCTTTAACAATTTTTCCATCAGTTCCTCCTCTTTACTATTCAAAATCAAGTTAAATCGCAATGATTCATGATAAAAAACAGGTTTTCGATCTAAATAAATAATCTTTCGATACAAAGAATTAGTATCAATATTCATTAAATCGATCCCATTAATATAAATATGCCCCTTTAATAACTCATCATACTTCATCAGTAATTTAAGTAAGGTTGATTTTCCCACCCCAGTATCACCTTTTAACCATAATGAACGTTCAATCTGAAGATCCAAATGTTGAAGAATCGGCTTACTATAACCGTAACTATAGCTAATATGATCAAAACTAATCTTACTGATTCGCCCCCTTATTTTTTGCTTTTTTTCACTTCTATTAGGAATAATCTCTTTATAACGCTCATATAAAATTAAAATTTCATCTTTCTTAATAATAAAAGCAATAACATTAAACATTGGTTCAATCATATACGATACCAGCATATAGAAAAAGATAATATCACCAACACTAATACTTCCTTTTTTATAATGAAAACTAGCCAATAATACAACGCCAAAAGATAATAATTGAATTAATGTTTCACTAATAAAATTCAACTTATTTAATTCACTGTCCCGTTGATAAAGGCTATAATTATATTCCTCAAATAAATAATTAAGCTTTTCTTTAATAAATTTTTTCAAAAAAAACTGATGGCTATTATAAATATTTTTCAAATACTCAAGATGTCCTTGATTCATTATTTCTTGGTTTACAACAATTTGTTTATTTAAACCATTAACTATTTTAAGCCATTTAATTGTAACGATAGTAATAATACTTAAAAAAGCTATTACAACCAAAGCTAAATTCATTGAAAATAGTATTAAGGCACTTAACAAACCAATAATTAAAATTAAATCAACAAATAGAGCCATATAAAAATGAATAAAAAAATCACTTAGCTGAAACAAATTTTGAACTTTTGTAAGAAGAACTCCTTCTTGATTTCGATAATAATAACTAAAGGGAAGATACAGCATATTTACGACACTTTTATTTACATATTCTTGATTTAAATATCGCTGAATTTCTATTTCCAATTGTTTCCTTTGAAAATTGATCATGATTCTAATCCCACTTATTATCATAAAAACACCTGTAAAAATTAAAATCATAATATAATTCATCCCATTGATTTGATCTACTAACCCTTGGAAATAATATGATCCTAAAACACTACAGCAAGAAATCAAAATAGCTTTAGCAACAAGTCTGATAATATAACAGTAATTATTTTTTAAATGAAGTATTATGAAACTAATAAAACTTTGTTCCTGATGTCGACTAGAAACTCTGTATCTTCCAACATGATGAATGCAGATACAAATTCCTGTATAATCTTTTTCAATCGACTCTTTTGTTCTTTTGGTTAACCCATGGGCAGGATCACCAATTAATAAGTATTTTTTTGTTGCCCGATATAACACCACATAATGTGTTAGTTCACCATTTAAAAGATGAATTATACAAGGTGATTTTGTCTCCTTTAGTAATGTATTTAAATCACTTTGATAAGCTTTAGCATCTAAATGATACGATTCAAAACATTTGATTATTCCATAAACACTAATTCCCTCATTAGTCACTTTACAACGTTCTTTGATTTCTTTGATTTCAATATCTAAATGATAATATTTTAAAATCATTTTAATGCAGTATGCTCCACAACTATAATTATTATCTTGTTTGTATATTGGGTATTTAAACATAATAAAAAACCTCCTATTATCATTTACTAACTAAGGAGGAAAATTACTTCTTTTTTATTGAAGTTTTAAGATATCTTCATCATCTATATGCATTTTTGCTACTGCAATCGCTGCATAACTATAATCTATACTAACTCGTTCATATTTATCCTGAGCTAAAAAATCCTTCTTAATGCGATTAATCGCTTTTACTACTCCATTTTCATCACAATCAAGCAAAATCAAAAATTGTTTCATACTATATTTACAAACAATATCACCTAATCTTAATGAATTTAAAATAACTTTTTCTAAAATATTGGATGTTTCTTCTAAAACAAGATTATAAATTTCTAAATTATTTTTAATATAATTTTTAGGTGTAATAGTCAATACTGCTAACGTCTTTTTAGTTCTATTACGAATTGATTTTCGTGCTTCCAAACGATATGACTTTTTAAAAAAATCATAATCGCAACTATATGCACCTCTCGTCTTTGTTTCAATCAAGTCATCTTGAATAGAAAAAATATTTCTTTCTTCAGCATTATTGACATTATAATTTAAATAATACTTCATTTTCCTAATCGTTGCATTTCCCAAATCATCTTTTAAAGCGGAAGTGACTTTATTATAGTGTTCTTTAGCTAAAGTTATCTTATCTTGTTTAACTAATGCAAGAACTAAAATAGCATTAATGTTCTCATCAAGATAATTATCAGCTAAATTTTTCATACAAATTTCTTCAATAATTCCATACTCTTCCTTTTTTAAATAAAATTCAATCAAGAATCGTGATACATTTAAAAATTGTGAGTTCAAAAAACCTCTAATAATCGATAACTTTTCCACATTTTCTATCATTGGCAAAAATTCACCACTATATCGATAATAAGCTTTCATATAATATTTAGCTCTTATTTCCTCATCATGAATCTCATTTCGTCCTAAACGATGATACAAGGTAAAGTCATCTACATCAAAAATCATCTCTATTTCAGGATTCCAATAATATGTTCCTTGTGAAGATAAAATATAATCATACTCACCTAAATTATTTTTTAAAATGGTTCTCAAACGATAAATCAAAGCCTTTAACGCATTAGCTGGATTATTTGATTCACCTGAAGCAAACATCAATTCTTGTAAATCATTAGAACTTAATTTACGACGATGATGATAAATAATATAAGCTAATAATTTAGCCAACTTGGGTGAATTAATTATATTAAAATCTAGCCAATGATCTTCATCCAATTTAATCACATAGGCATTAAAAAAATCAACCTTAAGTTTCACTAAATCACCCCCACTAATAATATTATAATTAATAATTTCTAAAATTATCAAAATTAACATAAATAACATAATTTTATTATTTATTTTTTAACCCGCAAACTCTTCTTAACATTATAACAATCACCCTAATATATGTCCATTAAATTAAACTATGTTTCTTAGTAATAATTAAATGTAAAAAGCAATCCAATTAAGAATTGCTTTTACTAAGGATAGGAATGATCAAATTATTTATGCCTGTTGAGCCTTTTTCTTTTTGATTACAAAAGCAACGATTCCAGCGATTATTGCAACAGTTGCAAAACCTCCACCGATTACATAAGCAGTATTATTACTAGTTGACTTATCACCCTTTGCCAATGGTGTTTCATTTTCATCAACTACTTCAGTTTGTGGTTCCTCATATGGAACGATTTGTCCATCTTGATCTACTGTTGTAACTGTTCCATCTGGATTAGTAATCATTGGATTACCAGTTCCACCATCGATTGTAAAATTAGTTCCTCCTGGAGTAGTAGCAGCCAAATCCGTCCCAGTTTCACCAGGAATAAATTCTATTTCATTTTGTGTATCATTAACATCACGATAAACCATTACATAGTTTCTTCTTGTTGAATAAAAATCATGTGAATAACTAGTTGCTTGTCCGCTCATTAATACATACGTTGTTCCATTAGCCTCATATTGTGCAGGAACTTCAATATTTAGTTCTTGACCAACATTGGCTTCTAATTTAGTTGTGTATAATGTATCTTCTCCTACATATGTGTTTGAAACATTCATATATGTTACAGATACTTCATATTTATCAACTTCTAAACCTTTTTCATTAAAATAAACATTGTATTCTGTAGTTTCCTCACCAAATTTATGAGTAATTGTACTTTCTTGATTTGGACTTAAAACATAAGTCTTACCATCAATTTCAACAGTTGTGTCAACTTCAATTGTTTTTGTTTTTCCAGGATCAACTGTATATTGATGAATTTGTAAATCTTCTCCAGTTGCTAAATCAACATAATTTACTTGAATTGGTTGTGGTGTATTTTCATCAGTAATAACTTGTTTATATTCTACTTGGTATGTTTTTGTTGCATCACCAAAAGTATGAGTGATTTTAGCTCCATCAACTACCTCGTATTGTTTTCCACCCTTCATAAATGTTTTAGATGGTGTATGATCAACAGTCTTATCTTTTTCTACTAACAATTTTTTCGTTAAAATTGCACTACCAGTAGCCTTATCTACATATTGAATATAGATATTATATGGCTTACTAGCTACATCATCTTGAACTTGATAGCGAACAATTGATCTCATTTGACCTTGTGCATAAGTTTGACTTACTGTTACTTTTTGCCCAGCAATTCTTTTATAAGTTCTACCATTGATTGTTGAAACGAACGTTTCTGGTGTATTAACAGAACCACCATTAGCTTCTGTTACTTGATAAGAAAGTATCTTATGCTCAACACCATCTTGATCAATCAAAGCAACTGTACTAGTATATGGTGTTTGTGCTCTTTTTGTATACTTAAAATCAATTGAACGTGTTCCATAAGGAACAGATATATAGTTATTACCATTAATATCATAAACACTGCTTCCAAGTGTGATCGTACTTGGTGCAGTATAGGTTCCATTATTGTTATAAGTACAAGTTACTGTTTTAGCACTCATTAATTCTGTCCCATCAACTGTACTAAATGTTACATTAATATAGTATTGATTTAAACTAGCAATTTCTTGAACGGCCGCAGCATCTTGTGCTAATACTGTCAAATGTGAACTACCATTTACAGCAGGTACTTCAATTCGCTTAGTTTCACCTCTTGCAATACTAACACCGTTAGTCTCACCTGTTCCAGTTGCCTCCCATGCAAATGTAGTTGCTTCTCCATTGTTTTTTACTGTGAAAACTCTAGTATCAGGATTGTTAGAAACAGCTGTCCCTAACATTAAATTTGAAGCAGCTTCAGCATTGATCATCACTCCTGTAACTGGCATAACAATCATCGCTAGAACCACTAATAATCTGAATAATTTCTTTTTCATAGGTCATTCCCCCTTTAAATCTTTCAATCCATTTCCTTTTTACACACTTATAATAGCATTCGAGTATCACACTCTTATCACAAAAAACAATAAAATTAGCAAATAGTCAAAAAACTTTAATTTATCATACAAAGAGGCAGGTTTTAATCTGCCTCTTTATAAATTAGCTAGATTTTCTCAGCTTTTTTAGCTTTTCTTTTTTTATTTGATACAAAGTATACTGCTCCTAAAGCCAATATTGAACTAAATCCTAAGACAACATATCCATTTATATCAGAACTATCACCAGTTGCAGTGCTGCCTGTTTTAGTTAATTTTGTATCTGTTGGGTCATATACTCCACAATCCCATGTCATATCATATCCATCTTGATCTAAATAGAATGAACGGGTATAATACCAAACTCCATCTTCGCTATAAATACCATCACTATCTTCAGCACTATCTTCACCTTGAGTAGACAATGTAACTTTGTATTTTGATGGAATTTCAAATTTAACTCGATAATATCCTTCTGATAGCTCATTGAAAATATAATATCCTTGGCTATTTGTATAAGTTGTACCTACTTCTTGCCAATCATTTTCATCAGCAATATTACCTGTTAAATTAGTTTCTAAAATAACTTTAATACCTTCAATACCTGTTCCATTTTCATCTTGAATGCCATTGACATTTGTATCATACCAAACATAATCACCCACAGAACCTTTTGATTGAACGATTCCAGCATCCCATGTTAAATCTACTGTATTATATGCTAAATCAATAGTTTGAGTTGGGAAGCCAAGTCCTGGTACATATTCATTTAAAGCATTAGAATCTAGTTCTGGATCATCCCCAGCATATGGAACTGTCAATTTTGTAGTAAGTGGTAAATCAAAGATTACACGATATTCAATACCAGTATAAGTTGAACCCTTTAAGTTATCAAAACGATATCTACCATCTTGATCAGTTATTGTATTTGCAATTGATGTCCATACTTCTTCACCTTTTTGTCTAGCAAACAAATATACTGGTACATCCGGCATCACGATATCTGTTTCATCTTGAAGACCATCAGCATTAACATCTTTGAAAACATAGTCTCCTAAACTGCTATACAATCTTGCACCACCATCAACATTATCAACTCTTGTATTGACAGGAATATTAATAACTCCTGTATATCCCGACATCCTATTCTCATTAGTCTCAATATGATAAGCCACATCACTATCAAGCGTATCATCATCACCAACATCTGCTTCAATAACCTTATATCCTTCAGGGTATGTGAATTTAACAACATATGTTCCAGAATCTAAATAATCAAATAAATAGCTTCCATCTTCACCAACTACAGTAGATGCGACTAATTCTGTTGGGATATTATTTTCAATTCCAAATTCTTCATCAACCCGATATAATTCAACAATCGTACCAGGTAATTTGATATCAACATCTTTACCATCACTATCTTGATAATTTTGAATATCAGAATAATCACGATCTTCAAATGCAACACCAGATATTGCACTATAAACTGTTAACCCAGCATCAATTGTCATATCACTTGTATGATAAGCTAAATCAATTACTTCACTACGAGCAATTAAAGTATTCTTATTTTCATCAGTAATAGTTGGATTAGAATCAATTGCACTATCTGTTGTTCCACCATTTTTAGTAAAGTAGAAACGTTCCGCGTGTCCACCACCCATTGTTGGTTTAACACCACGAATATCAAATTCAACAACATAACTTCCATCTTCTAAATCAGTAAATAAATAGTAACCATTTTCATCAGTTCTAGTAGTTTTTTCTGGAGTACCACTAACCTCACCATTAGTTACTGTATAAAGATTTACAATCACATCTTTTACACCAGTTTCTTCTGGATCTTGAATACCATTTTTATTTTCATCAAACCAGACAAAATCTCCTAGAGATCCTAATGCAACGTATCCTGCATCTAATGTTAAATTAGTTTCTCCTACTAAGCTGCCATCAGCTTGTTTAGTTGCGGTCAAAGTAAATAATTCTGTCTTACAATAATCATCCTTATTAAGATCATTTCCAATATTAGAATCAGCTTCAATTTGTGGTTTTCCATCAACATCTTGAGCGTATCTTTGAGTTGGCTCATATTTATATAAAGACTCATCTTCTGGAATAGCAAATTCAACTTGATACTGATAATACTTGTTACCAACATAATCATTTGGATTAGTTGATGATGAATCCGTCTTACCATCTTTTAAAACATTACAATCTTGATTTGTAAATTCATATTTACCACTGGCATCAGTCAAAGTTGTTTCTGAATCTAATTCTTTAGTTACTTTTCCTTCATTTTGATTAATCGTTGTAACAAATTTATGCAATGTTACATTTAAACCTTGAACCGGTAAATCATTGCTATCTTGTAAACCATCACGGTTCATATCATAGAATGCATAATCACCGATTGTTCCTTTAGGTAATGCAATTTCAGCTTTAACTTCAAGATTTTCAACAATATCACTGTCATTTACAGTATCTAGACCAGTACGTTTAACTGCAACTAAAGCAGAGTTAGACATTAACTTACCAGATACTTTCTCTAAATCTGAAGTACTGTACTCAGGAGCAGACATGTTGACATGCAATTCAATTGACTGATTAGGTTCTAATGGCGCATTAGAGAAATCAAATTCAACAGCAATAGCACTAACTAGTCTTAAATCAATATCATTTGATGCTTCTATCCATTGATGAGCGCCGCTTGTCCAATCATCATCATCCATATTACCATATACAATTGGCAATTCTTCTAAAGCAGTTTTACTTGTACGGGCATCTTGTTTCCATTCATCCCATTTAGTATCTTCACTTTCACCAACACAATAGTAGACTTTATAAGAAACACCCGGTGTTAAACAATCTACATAATTTAAAATTGGTGATTTATCAAGATTTGTAACCCTTGCAGTATAGTTATCATTTGTACGATTAACTAACGAGTCACCTTCAAATGGTAAAATATCTACAACACGCGCCTTACTAACAGCACGATCTGATTTTTCACCATTTTTAAATACAATCTTATAATCCAAATCTTCGCCAGGAGCTGTTTTAGCAATCTGATTATTATTTAAATAATCATCATCATAAATACCTTTAACTTGTTTATAGATTGATAAATAATTTTGTTCATTGATTTTAATGATTCCGTTACTATTTGGATACTTTAATCCATCACCGGTTTCATCTGGTTTATTAGTAATTTCATCTAGCACACTGTCAGCAACAAGTGTATTGTAACTAGAACCTGTAGCGGATTCGACAGTAAAACTATTTCCATAAGGATTTTCAGCTGACAAAGCAATAATTTTTCCACTAGTAAAATATGCTGGTGCCCATAATGTTGTGCTAGTATCATTAATTGAACTAGTTCCTTTATAACTAATCTGTATCTTCATTCCAGGTTTAAATTTAAAATCTTCACCTAAATCAATTGTTATCTTCTTAGTTTTTGATGTCGTTTCAACTAATTGATTATTTTCAACAACACGAGCAGGAACATCATTAGTATAAGTAACAGTATATTCATCTGGTTCTAATGCTTTACCTGAGGTATCTCCATCATGTTCAAATACTATTACTTGGAACCTAGTTTGTAAATCTCCTATACTATAACTATTATTATTTAGTGACATACCGATAGGTAAATCAAAACTAATAATTGGTTGTTCAATAATTTCATTTTCCTTAGTTGATTCATTTTTAACAGTAATTACACTTTCAATAGTTTCACCTGGCTTATAAGTTTTATCCTTCTCACCAGAAACAATTCCTAGTGAAACTCGAGGAGTTACTGATTCTTTTAAAGGATAATATAGATTTACTATATCTGAAACTTTTGTATACTGCGCATTTTGATCATTACCTTCATTATCTTTAAGTGTATAGTTATATGTTACACTTGTTTGGTTTGAAACTCTTCTAACTTCATGAACAGTCGCATCTGAAGGACGTTTATTAAATGTCACATTCACATCAATTCCTGTAGCATTAAAATTCTCTGCAATTAAGTCCTTGCTAACAACATTTGTATATACTACTTTGATTTTTAATGCATTTAAACCTTCTAAACTAATTCCTTGACTATTCGTTGAGACATCAGCAACTAAACTATTATTAGTCATCCATTCATCACTACCAGCTGTTTGATAGTATACTCGAGCTTGAATCTTATTACCATTTTTATCAGTTGCACTATGAACTGTTACAGTATTAACTACATAAGGTGCATCTGGCATATATTCAACCGAATTACCATTAGCATCATAATAATACATTTTAATTAAACTATCTTCCACTTCAACACTTCTTACTGGTACATCATTTTTAGCTTGAGCATATTCTCTCAATAAGAATGTTTCTGTATCCGCAGCATCTAATAATGGTGTTTCAACAGTCTTTGCAGTTAATAAAGTGTTATTATCACCATCAATATACTTTATGATCTTACCATCAATATCCATAATATCAGATTGCTTTTTATTCTTAAATTCAAGATAGTTTTTACTCTGTTCTGATAAAATAACTGTTTCATCTTGGACTGGATATACTTTTACAGATTGTTCGATGTCATGATACTTGTCATCAAGAGTATAACCATCAGGCGCTTTAATTTCTGTAACTACATAAGTTGTACCTTCTTTATTAGCTGGCAGTAATTCTGTTTTAGCTATTCCATCTTCATTTGTAGTAATAATAATTGGTACAAAACCACTATTGTTAGGATTAGTTATTTTAAATACTGCCCCTGCTAAGTTTTCATTAGCATCACTTGTCTTTTTAACAACTATTTTACCCATATTAGAATGGTTGATTATTTTACCATCTGTATTTGGTAAGTATTCTTTTACTGTACTTTGTCCTGATTCAACAGTAACAGGATACACAATAGTATCAAGTTCAAAACCGTCTAAAGTCGCAACTTCTTTTACATAATAATTTCCAGCAGGAACATCAGTCCATATAATTTTACCATCTTTACCAGTAGTTTTTACTGTTTGAACTAAGTCACCAGATTCTTGGTACAATCCAAATTCAACACCTTCTAAGACTTTATTTCCCACATTTGAATAGTTACTGCGATCATCATATTTAGTAATAACCACTTTACCAAGGGCTTGATTAACCACTGTATTTGCATCTTTAGAAGTAACTGTTGTCACTTTGCCGGCTTCAATCGTAAATTCAATTGGCTGCATAATCTCGAAATTGTCTGGCGCAGTGATTTCTACTAACTGATATTTACCAGTTTCAATTACCGAAGATTCAAATTTACCATCTGTATTTTCTATCGTAAATGAATCCAAATAATTCTCATAATCTCCATCTGTATTCTTTTTCATCAATTGGAAAGTAGCTCCACTTAAACCTTTTCCTTCAGGATCAGTTTTAGTAAATGTAAACTTACCAGCTGTTGTCGTATTAATAATAGGACCATGATTTTGAGCATCATCTGTTTTTCCAGCTTCGGTATAAACAATATTTTGTTCTCCTTCAGTTACCTCAACAGCATATACATCATTCATAACTGTTTCATCATAACCATCAGGAACCTTCGTTTCAACAAATAAATATTTTCCTTTTTCTAAATTATCAAAGATGACAATTCCTAAAGTATCACTATTTTTTACTATTCCATTAACCTTTTCATCATCTTGCAGTTTACTATCACCATTTACATCTTTATATAAAGTAAATTCAGCTCCAGCTAATGGGAAACGTGTAGTCTTACTATCATTTGCTCCATAAATAGACCATTCTGATATCTTTTCGATTTTAATACTTCCTAAAGGTTCATTTTCAACTTCAATAGTTGTTACTTCTCCATTAGTTTTGGTTGTAACTTTAATTCGATTAGAATCTTTGATTACATAACCATTTGGTGATATATCTTCTTGTAAATAATAAGTAGTGTTCGGGCGTAAATTATCAAAAACAATTCCTTTATCTTTTTGATACGTTGCAGTAGCAACTAAATTCCCATCCGTTTGAGCATCATATAAACTAAATGTTGTACCGTCTAACTTATCAATTTCTTTTCCAGTATGACTATCTTTTTTAATTACTTTAAGTGATTGTTTCATCATATTAGTAATTTCAATTTTTCCATCAGTACCAGTAACTTTTAGAGCCTCTACTGTGTAAGGACCATAAAGAGTATCATTTAAGAAATAATCGTTATTAGTAGATTTTTCTTTTAGTGTATATTCCCCAGCCGGTAATAATTTTGTTCTAGCAACACCATTTTTATTTGTTTTAATTGTATCGACTAAGATTCCGGATTCATTAAACACTTCAAAAACAACATCAGCTAATTTCTTTGTTTTATCATAATGATCAACTTTCGTAATTTCTAATTTGCCATAAGATGAAGTATTACTGATAACATTATCGGCTTTACCTGATTCATTACCATTTTCGTCAACTTTGACAATCTCTTTTGTAATATCTCCAGGTGTAATGGTAAACTTACCAAGATATGCATAATCCGCAAAACCATTATTTTTATTTGTAGTACCTACAGTAGTTTCTTGTAAGATATAATCACCTGCTTCTAACCACTTTTTACTAGTAACATCAGTTCCATTAACTTTGAACTGAAGCTTACCATTAGATTGTGATACTGCTGTTCCAACTAAATTAGTAGACGATAAATCTAGGGTACCGTCAGCTAATTTAACTGATTTATATACATTAAAGTTTACTCCACTTAAAGCAACCGGATTAGTTAGACCATTAGCATCTAGATAGGTTCCTTGTTTTGTTAATTCAACACTACCCTTTGGTACATTTGTTACAACCAATGGGTTCTTGACAGCATCTGAAACCGTAGTATAAACGCTACCATCTAAACCAGTAACTTTATCTGCTTCGATTGTAAATTCACGTGGTGTTGGATTCAATACATACCCATCAGTACTAATCAAACTTTCAATCAGCACATAATTTCCAGGTTTCAAATAGTCTGTCAATACAGCATTTTGATTACCATTTGTCGTGATAGTTGAAATTGGTGTATCTTTACTATAATCATGTCCAGCCTCGTCATTTTTAGCATAAATATTGAATGTCGCTTTTATATAAGTATTTGAATTAGTACTAGACACCTTATTCAATGCTAATTTACCATAATTACTAGTATTAACAATCACATTAGAAGCATCTGCTTGATCTGAATAGAGATCCGTATTATCGGTATCAAAACCTAAATTAACTAAATATTTAGTAGCATCTGGTGCAACGACATGCTCTGGTAATGAAGTTATATCTTCTTCAACTACATATAATCCAGCTGGAGAAGGAGCTGTCATAAAGCTGCCTGTTTTCCCTGAAGAAATAGTACCAGTTGTATAAGTTACTTCTTCTCCCGTTTTAATATACCACTTATCACCTATTTTAAATGCATCAGCAACGCTTTCATTCGATTCTACAACTGGATATACTTTGAAATTAATTCCTGTTAATGCTGATTGTTCACCTGCAAATTTTAAAACTTTACTAACCCAGATCTGACGATATTTATAATTTATAAATGTAACCGTTTCATTAGTATCAGCATCCTTTAAAAAATACACCTTACCATTGACTTCAACAGTCACTTTACGAATATCTGTGTTTTTATTATAGCCAGCTGGCTGTTTTAATTCAGTAACATAATAAGTTTGAGTAGAATCAATATTTTCAAACTTG
>UMJH01052132.1_pt1 | contig 14644 bp, 9 predicted proteins | sample 1966011 | NCBI WGS metagenome assembly UMJH01 (sample SAMEA4836146, study PRJEB28245) | human gut metagenome | biome: gut microbiome; material: fecal sample | place: Denmark | collected 2008 | reverse complement strand
AAGCACCGGGCGGCGGGCGCCGCGGCGAACGAGCATCGTCTTCCACGCCGTGGGCGTCAGGTGGCGTCCATTCATGGCAAGCGTGAGGCGCACATCTCGGGAGGCGTACCAATGCGCCTCAAAGGAGTCCGTGATCATGACGTCACCCACTTCATTGGCAATGCGGGCAGGAATGGTGGCGTTGTCTGCCACGGTGGCTACCTGCGCCCGGGTCAGATTGGCGTCCACCCAGCGTTCATTGGTTCCGCCGGGGTTCTTGATGACACGTACATCGGGCTGATTCAGGTCTTCGGGAGTTTGAAAGCGTTCGATTGAGTCTCGGCGAATAAGCGCAACTTTGGCAAAGGGCGCATAGCGCGGCAGCGCATCGGTTAAGCGTGCGCGTTCAGGAACCCACGAAACACCGCCCGCTGCGATATCGAAACGGCCTTCGGCGAGATCCGTCATAAACGTGGGCCAGGTTGTCAGAACGAAAAGCGGTGCCAAACCGGCTTCGCGGCAGAGCTCAGCCGCCAGATTCACATCATGCCCGGCAAATCCCAGCGGAGAATCCTCATTGATGATGCCGAAAGGAAGATAGTCTCCGGGAATGCCGATGCGGAGTTTGGGCTTAGCGTTCATGATGTCTTGTTTTTTTATGGGGATCGGCTAGTTGCTCACTGAGGTCACTTAGAGTGAGAGGTCCAACATAACCGGCGCATGATCTGAAGGCTGAGGATTGCCGCGGGGGCCGTCGTCAATGGATGCGCTTTCAACAGCCCCCTTGAGTGCTTCGGAAACAAGCAGCAGATCAATGCGCAGGCCATGATTGCGTTCGAAACCGCTCTGACGATAGTCCCACCAAGAAAAGCGCTCTGCGGGCTGCGTAAAGAGTCTGAAGCTGTCGTAAAGGCCGAGTGCAAAGAGGCGCTCGAGTGCCTTTCGCTCCGGCTCTGAGCAGAGAATCTTTCCGCGCCAAGCTTCCGGATTCCAAACGTCGGCGTCGGCGGGCGCAATATTGAAGTCGCCGCCGAGCACCAGTCTGGGGGTATCGGCAAGATAAGTTTTGAGCGTACGTTCAAGCACGGCAATCCAGTCGAGCTTATAGAGATACTTTGATGAACCTACCGCTTGACCGTTGGGAAAGTAGCCCCCGCAAAAACGAATCGGCGGCTGTTCGGGAGCCGCTAGGGGTGAAAGGAGTGCCGAAATAAAACGTTTTTGCGGGTCGGGCCAGCCAGGGAGACCAAGCACAACATCCGAAGTCTTAACTGTTGTTTGGCGAGAACAGAGTGCAACGCCGTTATATGTTTTCTGACCTAAAAAGAAAACATCGAATCCGGCTTCGGCGAATGCGGCTTGGGGAAAAACGTCGTCAGTCGTTTTTGTTTCCTGCATGACTAATGCATCGATTTTGGCTGATTCTAGCCAGTCGAGCACCTGCGGCAGACGCACTTTAAGGGAGTTGACGTTCCAGGAGGCCAGTCGAAGTCGGGACATGATCAATGAGTCTTGAAATGCGCAGCATGCAGATTGGCGTGCTGTTCTGCGCGAAAGCACGGGTATTCTCTGCGCGCCTGAAAGAATAGGATTGCCTTAAAGCAGTTAGTTTGCCACAGGCGGCTCAGTCCGTCCCGCTAGTGAGCCGGCTGGCAGAGGCGGCCTAAAGCAAACAATGCACAGGATTTAAGGAGAGGATATGACGCAGCCCAAAGTGATGCCGAAATTGAGCGCCGGCGATCCGGCTTCCGTCATCCTGCCTCAGAGCAAGCCGACGACTGGACGTTCAAAGTCATTGAGCCGTCTGCCTTCAAAGCTTCAGCCTGCGGATCAGCGTTCACGTCGACGCTTGGGCGGCGCAGAAGAAAGCAGCGGCGCATCCGTGTGCATCGTTGCGCGCGTGACGCGCGAACAGCGAGAGTTCTTTCGCGCTGTCGGCGGTGCGCGATGGGCTCGCGAAGTGGTCAACGCCTGTATTGCCGAAGCTGAGCGGCGCGGTATTGCAATACCAGCAAAAGATTGACCCTCCATTGTGACGGCTGCGCCAATTGTCTTCGGCCAGCCATCCTATTGAAGATCGCCTAACGGGCGGCGGAAAAAGACTTTTCAAGAGAAGACGTTCTTTTCTTGTTCGAGTTTTTCGCCCGGCACTCGTGCGGTATCTGCACAATAGTCGACGATTGGAAACATAATAAAAACAAAGAGTTAAAGCCTAATTAGCCGTCAGTTCACATAGGGATAATGCCCTAAAGATTCAAGATCGCTTCTCCGTAGAATGAATCCACGTATCCCACGCAGAGCTGCGAAATGTCTGCTGGAAAGGGGCAGTCCTTCAAGATGAAATGCTTTGGATGATCCGACCAGCAGTCTTATTTCGCAGTTCTTTGAACCCACTCCCAAGGAGCTTTTCATGCCGATGAATCTTCGCGGCCGCAGCCTTCTTTCCCTCGTTCACCACACGCCTGCTGAAATCGACTATCTCGTCGATCTCGCCATTGACCTTAAAAAGGCCAAGCGCATGGGCAATGAAGTGCAGCGACTCAAAGGCAAAAACATCGCCCTTATTTTTGAAAAGACCTCCACCCGCACACGCAGTGCTTTTGAAGTAGGGGCGCATGACCAAGGCGCCGGCACCACTTTCTTTGAATCCCATTCTTCGCAAATCGGTCACAAGGAAAGCATCAAGGACACGGCTCGTGTGCTCGGGCAAATCTTTGATGCCATTGAGTTCCGCGGCTTCAAGCAGGAAACGGTTGAAGAGCTGGCTGCCTACGCCGGCGTTCCGGTCTACAACGGCCTGACCGATGAATGGCATCCGACTCAGATGCTTTGCGATCTGATGACGATGAAGGAGTCCTGCGGCAAAGCCTGGAAAGACATTTCTTTTGCCTATCTTGGCGATGCCCGCTTCAATACCGGCAATTCGCTGCTGATGATTGGTGCCAAGATGGGTATGGACGTGCGCATCGGCGCACCGAAAGCCTACTGGCCTTCGGCAGAAATCATCGCTCTGGCTGAAGAGCTGGCTGCCGTTTCCGGCGCGCACATTACCATCACAGAGGATCCCAACGAGGCCGTGGCGGGCGTTGACTTCGTTCACACCGACATCTGGGTGTCGATGGGTGAGCCGGCAGAGGTTTGGGCAGAACGTATTGCGCTTTTGAAGCCCTATCAGGTCAATGCTGCCCTGATGGCTGCGTCGGGGAATCCGCAAGTGAAGTTCATGCATTGTCTGCCGGCCTATCACAATGATGAAACCAAGGTTGGCGCCAATGTGATCGCGGAGCATCCTGAACTTGCCGACGGCGTGGAAGTGACGGAAGAAGTGTTTGAGTCTCCGGCGTCTATCGTCTTTGAGCAGGCTGGCAACCGTATGCATACCATCAAAGCGCTGATGGTTGCGACACTCGCCTAAAAGACTGAGCCGCTCAAACTCAGTTTGGTTAGGGCCGTCTTTCCCAATGCAGGAAGGGCGGCCTTAATGCTTTTGGTTAAAGCAAGAGACGAAAACGGCGCGCAGCCATTCTAAGGCGGGATCATCATCACGCCGTCCGTGCCGCAGAAAGCCCAGCGGATATCCGCAGCCTAAGGACGCAAGACTCAGAGCGGTGAGTCCGCCGCGACGACAGAGTTCACGCGCAAGCGGGGAATAGACCACCATGGTGAGGTCACTCTCTGGAAGCAGTTCAGTTGCAGCTTGAACATAAGGACACCAAAGGGCCGTGTGCTGCTCAGGAAGTTTGCCTTTGAAAATCCAATGATCGAGCCCGCCCGGCGCGCGCGTACCGAAGCTGTCGATGGTTGTTTCGATTTTTTCGTAGCGCTTAAGCGCCGACCAGTCTGGCGTGCCGTCTCTATTGACTTCGGTTAGCCATGGGTGGTTGGTTCGCATCAGGATATCGAAGTCGCAGGTGGCTAAAAACTGAGCTTTGATGTCCGGAGATACGTTGTCCGTCATGGGAAAGATCATCGCATCGAGCTCGCCGGTTTTGAGCGCTTCATGACCCGCATCACTCACTGCTTCAATAACAATGCTCACGCCTGGTGCAAGCCGCCGCACTTCGCGAAAGACATCGGCAAAGTGCGCGAGAAAGAGCTGTTCGTGGAAGCATCACACGGAATATCCGTTTGATGTGTGATGGGCGAAAGACCTGCGGTTCGTGAGTCAAAGCATCCATTTCCGCAAGAATGCGTTCAACGCGGGGGAAGAGCCGTCGGCAGGCATGCGTAGGCGTCATGGCTGAAGCGCTTCGAATGAAAAGTTCATCCTCCACAGCCGCACGCAGACGCGCCAGCATGCGGCTGGCCGTGGGCGTACTGACATTCAGGCGAACGGCTGAATCTTTGAGTGAATGCGTTTTGTAGAGAAGAACCAGAAGTCGGAGTTCTTCAATGGCGAGTTTGTCGATGTGCATGAGAAAGCGCTGTTCGTGCGGCGGATGGAATGCTACGGATCGTAGGGCGAGATACGGGGGAGATCAAGACGCCGTGATGCAAGAAAAACGATCGGCCCGACGCGAAAGATGAAACGGGCGTTGAGGAAAGCCGCAATGCGGCGGTCAAGCCTTGAAAAATAGAATTTTTCCTCAGCAATTAATCCAAACCACTGCTATCAAGGAGAGATCCAATGTCTAAGCAGAAAGCTCATCAGAAGCTCAATCAGCTGACCGCCGTATTGATGATGGCTGCGGCAGCTGCGCTTGCTGCTCCAGCCGTTCAGGCAGGTGCTGGTCCTTCGGGTCCGGGCTATACGTATGAAGTGCCTGGTCAGCTCGGTGCTGTCGCCGTGAACCCTTACAAAATCGCGCCGCTCACTGCGGTCATCTACAACGGCGGTTATGTGCTGAAGAACGTTTCAGTGCGCATCGTCCCGAAACAAAACGGACAGGAAATCGCCTACAAAGTGGGCGACAACCAGGCTAAGACCTATGGCGGCATTCCGGTTTTTGGGCTTTATGCGGACTGGCGTAATACCGTGGAAGTGGAGTATGACCGCTGGCAAGGCGATCAGATGAAGCATATTAAGGAGACGTACCGAATCTGGACAGCGCCTGCTTATGTTGAAACAGACGGCTACGGCGCCCGCGATACGGGTTTCTTTAATCCGGAAGTGAAGAAGGTTGATCCGGAATTCAAGGATCGTCTCTATTTTGTCAACAATCTCGGGCAGCTTGACGCACGCAGTACCAAGACCGTTTGGAATAACCCTGTGGGCGGCGCGTTGCAGTGGAACTATTCGCCGCAGAACACGATCATTGATACGACGGGCGAAATTCGCTGGTACATGTTGCCCGAAACCATTTATTCCTTTGACAACATTTGGTACGGCGGCACGATGATGGGCTTCCGTCAGGAAGCTGACGGCGCGATGAGCTGGGGTTACGGTCAGCGCTACGCTAAGTATGACATCATGGGTCGGGAGATCTTTAATCGCCGTCTGCCGACCGGGTATGCCGACTTTTCGCATGCTTCGAAAAAGATTGAATCGAACGGCCACTATCTGCTGCGCGTAGCTTCCGACGGATATAAGCGCCCGGACAACAAGATTGTGCGCACCGTGCGCGACGTGATCCTTGAGGTGGATGGCGACGGCAATGTGGTTGACGACTTCCGGCTCTTTGAAATTCTCGATCCGTACCGCGACAACGTGCTCAAAGCGATTGACCAGGGTGCGGTGTGCCTGAACATCGATCCGGCCAAGCAGGGCAAGACCCTGACGGCTGAAGAACTTGCCAAGCAGGATCAAAACGATCACTTCGGCGACATTGTCGGCAGCGGTGCCGGGCGCAACTGGGCGCACGTCAACTCTGTGGACTACGATGAAACCGATGATTCCATCATCATCAGCTCTCGCCATCAGTCAGCGATTATCAAAATCGGCCGCGACAAGAAGGTGAAGTGGATTCTCGGCTCGCACGAAGGCTGGAAGACGCCTTATCAGGATAAGCTCCTGCAGCCGGTTGACAAGAACGGCAAGTCCATCAAGTGCGAAGGTTCCAAGTGTGAAGGCGACTTCGACTGGACTTGGACGCAGCATACGGGCTGGAAGGTGAGAAGCGAGCTGAGCAAGGGAGATGTGATCTATATCTCGGCCTTTGACAATGGCGATGCCCGCGGTATGGAGCAGCCCGCGCTGCCAGAAATGAAGTACTCTCGAGCGGTGGTCTACAAAGTCGACCAGAAGAAGATGACGGTTGAACAAGTGTGGGAATACGGCAAGGAGCGCGGCCACGCTTGGTACAGCCCGGTGACGTCACTGACGGAGTACTACGGCGACAAGGATTCCATCATGGTCTACTCGGCGACGGCCGGTGCGGAATTCGATTGGAAGACCTTCTCCTATACGAAATTCCCGTCGCCCGTGATTGATGAATTCAAGTGGCTTGCCAAAGAGCCTTCGGTTGAAATCATTCTTCACGGCGCAGAAGGCTATCAGGCGTTCCCGTTTGACGTGAAGAAAGCCTTCCATCCATAAACGGTATGGAATGACGGTTTTCAGTTGCGCTGATCATGCGCTCTGAATGCCGCTTCAGCCAAATAAAAAGCCGCCGGCCTTTCAGAGTGTCCGGCGGCTTTTGGCTGTCTGCAATGCGGATTCATTCCGTGCGGCTTGCGGCTGAAGCGAGATGCCTCGCCCAATTCCTAATGGCATTGGGCGGGAATGAGGCATGCTTAATGCTTTTGAGACTCGATGATGCCCGAGAGACGAAGCAAGGGGTCGAGTTCAGGCTTGCGGCCGCGGAAGGCAACGAAATTGTCGATCGCGTCACGGCTCGAGCCGCGCTCGAGAATTTCCTTCAAGTAGCGTCGCCCTGTTTCGGGGTTGAGAACGCCTTCTTCTTCAAAGGCGCTGAAGCAGTCAGCCGAGAGGACCTCCGCCCATTTGTAGCTGTAGTAACCCGCACCGTAGCCGCCCGCAAAAATATGCGAGAAGCTCTGCGGGAAGCGGTTCCAAGCGGGCGGGAAGACGACGGCAACCTCACGGCGCACGGATTCCAGCAGTGCCTGCACGGAATCCGTCTTCGGATCGAAGGCCGAGTGGAGCAGCATGTCAAAGAGCGCGAATTCAACCTGACGCACGCAAAATGCACCGGCCTCATAGTTTTTGGCGGCAATCATTTTGTCAAAGAGTTCGTCGGGGAGCTGTTCACCCGTTTCGACGTGAGCGGAGATGCTCTTAACAATTTCGTGTTCCCAAGCGAAGTTTTCGAGGAATTGGCTGGGCAGTTCGACCGCGTCCCACTCGACGCCGTTGATGCCGGAGACTTGCGGTTCGGTTTGAGCGGTGAGGATGTGGTGCAGCGTATGGCCGAATTCATGGAAAAGCGTCGTTACTTCGTCGTGCGTCATCGTGGCTTCACGGTCTGCCTGCGGGGCCGCAAAGTTGGTGACAAGATAAGCGATCGGAGTAATGAGCTTGCCGTCTTCAATTCGACGAGTACGTTCGCCGTCCATCCAGGCGCCGGAGCGCTTGCCTTCTCGGGCATAGAGGTCAGCATAGAAGGCGGCAATTTTTTCACCGTTGCGCTTCACTTCAAAATACTTGACATCTGGATGCCAGACGGAGGCCTGAGCTTCTTCGATTTCGATGCCAAAGAGCTTTTCGACCAGGCCGAAAAGTCCCTTGAAGACCGCACGCTGTGTGAAGTAGCGCTTCACTTCCGCGTCGGAATAGCTGTAGCGGGCCTCGCGAAGCTTTTCTGCAGCATAAGCGCGGTCCCACGGCTCAATTTTATCGATGCCGAGTTCGTCTCGAGCATAGGCGTCGACCTGAGCGACGTCGTCCTCTGCACGAGGTTTAGAGCGGCGGGCAAGATCGCGCAGAAAGTCCAGTACTTCCGCAGGGCTCTTGGCCATCTTGGTCGCCAGCGACAATTCACCGTAATTCTTAAAGCCGAGCAACGACGCTTCTTCAGCACGCAGTTCGAGAATGCGCTTGATGAGCGGCGTGTTGTCAAATTTGCCGCCGTCAAATTCCGAGGCGCGTGTGGAGAACGCACGGTATAGCGCTTCGCGAATGCCGCGGTCAGCGCAGTACTTCATAGCGGGGAGGTAGGACGGATACTGCAGCGTCAGACGAAAGCCCTTTTTCCCGGCAGCCTCGGCACTCGCCCGATAGAGGGCGAGCGTTTCCTCCGGAATGCCGGCAAGACGTTTTTCATCTTCAATGAGGAGTTCGTACGCGTTGGTGGCGTCCAACAGGTTTTCGCTGAATTTCTGCGAAGTCTGCGAGAGTTCTTGTCCAATCGCTTTCACGCGTTCGCGCTGCACTTTAGGCAGCGAAGCACCCGACAAGCGGAAGTCTCGCAGTTCCCGTTCAACAATGCGGCGGCGCACCGGGGCAAGCTCTTCGAACTCAGGCGAAGCGGCGAGTTCTCGGTACTTGTCACAGAGCTTTTCATCCTGAGAAAGCCGGAGGAATAGATCCGTGGCGATAGGCAGCGCCTCATTGAAGGCGTCGCGGAGCGCCGGTGTGTCTACAACGCTCTGCAGATGTCCGACAGCTCCCCAGGCTCTTCCAAAAGCAAGCACAGCCTTTTCGAGCGGCTCAACCGTGTTTTCCCATGACGCCGGAGTGGACGGCGCATCGGCTTTTTCAAGCGCCGCTTCAACCTGAGCGGCAAGCGACTTGACGGCCGGCACGACATGTTCGGGACGCACGGAAGCGTAGTCGATCAGATCCGTGATCGAGAGCAAAGGGTTAGGTGTCGTGTCGGAGGTGGGCATGATTTTTTTCAGAAAGTTGAACATTGGCGCTTCGAACGGACTTTAGTCAATCCGGACGGAGAGCGGAGAGGCTTGGAGGCTGGTCTCCGCTGATGAAAAGAAATACATGCGCCCGAAGAGCGCTTCAAGCGTGCGCAGCCTTCGGGCGGTAGGGTGTTCGGTACAGGTCTGTTGCAGCCTGCAGTCTCTGATTGTAGGGCGTGGCTCATGACTGTGCGCGGTTCAAGCGCTTTCAATGGCCGCCTGCGGTGCAATGCGGGATGTGCAGAACCCACGGAAGAAGGGTGTTTATAGGCAATCACGTCTCGATGCGGCTGCAGTTTGCATGGGACAAAACTGACAAATTTTGATCACTACACACATCTGCCTATGGTGAATTTTTGTCACTGATAAATTTTCACCACACCTCTGATAGGGCGATATTTCGTATATAACAAATAATTACGAATTGGCATCACTTCTGCGTTGTATGAACTTGAAATGCCCCGCATATGGGTTTCATTTTCATTCATTCAGGAGCTGTCATGAGCGATAAGACCACCGAAATCTTTGAGCACCTTCGTTACAACCTTATCACGAAGGATCGGCGCTTTAGCGAGGTAAACGGAAAGCTTTGCTTCGAAGGCGTCAATGTCGAAGAGCTCGCCAAGAAATATGGTTCGCCGGTCTATGTTTATTCCGAAAAGGAGCTGCTGCGCAATCTCGCTGAAATTGAAGAGGCATTCAAAGGACATAAGAACACCAAGATCTTCTATGCATCCAAGGCCTGTTCTGTCATGGCTATTCTGCGAATTCTTAAGGATGCAGGCTGCGGCATTGAGACGAATTCGCTCAATGAAATCAAGAAGGCTGTAGAAATCGGTTTCAAAGGCGAAGATATCGTATTCAACGGGGTTATGAAGACCCGTGAAGATTTGGAATACGCCATTGCTCATGACCTTTATCTCATCAATGTTGACTCTCTTTATGAGCTCGACATGATCGATGAGATTTCTCGTGCTCAAAAGAAAGTGGCGCATGTCTGTGTCCGCGTTGAACCCAATGTCCCGTCGGCCACGCATCCTGGTCTGGTGACTGCATTCCACGCGAAGTCCGGCATTGATCTGCAGCAGGCCGAAGGTGCTGTTCGCCGCATTCTGGAGATGCCGTATGTTCAGGTTCGCGGTCTGCACATGCATGTCGGCGATCAGGTGCCCGAAAGCGAACCGTTTGCCAAGGCCACCGCAGTTCTCGTCAATGAAAGCATTCGTTTGGAAAAGCTCTTTGGCATTAAGTTTGATTTGATTAATGTGGGCGGCGGCATCCCGGTGCCTTACAAGTACGACGAAGAAAATGGCGACCCGCTTCACGACAACATGTATGCGGGCATCAATTCGAAGGACTTTGCCGACGCCATCATCGGTGAGGTGCAGAAGTGGGGCGAAGACAAGCAGATCTGCATCGAACCCGGCCGCAAGATTCCTTCCTCAGCCGCGGTAATGCTCTCCACGATCAAGTGCGAAAAGATTAAGACGAACTATGACTTGGAGGGCAATGTTCAGTGTCATGTGGATTGGAAGTTCTGTGACGCGGGTTACAACGTCATGGCCGACGCTCAGCACTACGCCTGGTTCTTCTACATCTACAACGCGAGCCGCATTGCTGAACCGCACGATCATTACGTCAAGATCGCCGGTCCGCTTTGTGACGGCGGCGACTATTACCACATGGGCGTCAAAGGCGAAGAGTTCCTGATGCCTAAGGACACCACGATCGACGATGTCTTCGTCTTCCTCGATGCAGGCGCGTACTCGATTGAAAGTCAGACGGTCTACAACTGCCGCGCCCGCACGGCTGTTGTCTTGATCGACAAGGACGGCAAGGATCGTCTCATCCGGCACGCAGACACCTACGAAGACATGGTTTCGTACGACATCTACTAACCATTTTGGGATCTTCCCAAAGAAAGCGGCTGACTTCTTGCTCAGTCGTCAGCCGCCTCAACTCACCCCTGCGCTGCAGGTTCTGCATCGCAGATATTCAGACTGGAGAATCGAATGTCTGAAGACAAAAACAACACGCTCTTGGGGATTCGCGACATCGTGATCATGAATGTGATTGCGATTCTCTCACTTCGTCAAATTCCCAACGTAGCGCCCTACGGGGCCTCCGCAATGCTGCTGTGGCTGCTCGCTGCAGTTTGCCTATTCCTGCCGCTTGCGATGGTCTGCGGTGAACTCTCTACCGGCTGGCCGAAAGACGGCGGCATTTTCGTTTGGGTAAAGGAGGCCTGGGGCAAGCGCGTCGGCTGGATCATCGTGGTCTGCTACCTCTTTTCCTGTGTGCTTTTCTTCCCCCTGATGCTGCAATTCGCCTTTACGGCGCTCGGCTATGTCATCTCGCCAGAATTGGCAGAGAACCCGACATTCATCGGTGTGAGCTCCATTGTGATCTTCTGGTTCCTCACCTTCATGAACATTAAAGGCATGCAGTGGACGAAGATCATCAACTCGGTTTCAGCCTGGCTCGGTGTATTTATTCCGGCCGCCATCCTGATCCTCGTTGCCGGTGCCTGGCTCATTTCCGGTCATCCCATGTCGACGGACTACATGACGGCAGCCAATTGGATGCCGGACTTCACCAAGTGGGACACGATCGTCTTCCTTTCTTCAATGATGTTCGCATTCGCCGGCTTTGAAGTTGCTCCGATGGTTGCTGGCCGCACAAAGAATCCGCAGCGCGACTTCCCGCGAGCGATGGCGCTTTCAGCCATCGTCATCGTCGGCATTTACATGATCGGCACGATTGCTGTGAATACGCTGGTTCCTGCGGGGAAAACGGACATCGTGGCCGGCATCATGCAGGCTATGAAGTCCGGTGCTGAGACGCTGGGTGCCCCTTGGCTCCTTCCGCTGATGGCCGTCTGCCTCTTCTTCGGTGCGGTTGGTCAGGTCAACTCCTGGCTTGTGGGGCCGATCTACATGCTTCAGGAAGCTTCTCGCGAAGACAAGATTCTGGGTGAGAACGTTGCCAAACTGCATCCGAAGTACGGAACGCCCGCCTTTGCCCTGATTATTCAGGCCGTGATCGTGAGCATTCTCTGCCTCTCGACCTTCATCTCTCCCTCTGTGGCAGCGGCTTATTGGATGCTGACCGCACTTACCACGATCTGCTACTTCATCCCTTATCTCGTGATGTTCCCGTCGTTCATTCGTCTGCGCCAGATCCAGCCGAATGTGCCTCGCTCCTTCCGCATCCCCGGAAAGATCCTGCCCATCGTTTTGCCTCTGCTTGGTTGGTGCTCGATCTTCTTTGCTGTGGTTCTCGTCTTCATTCCGCCGGCTGAACTCGATATGGGCGGCTACGGCTTCTATCTGGCCAAGCTGCTTGGCGGTGCGGTGCTCGCTATCGCGCTGGCGGAATGGACATATCACCGCGCACAGAAGCGCAATGCGGCAAACAAGTAATTTGGAGATTTCAGGATGTACAAACCCATTCTTACGATTGACCTTCCTAAATTGCGCGACAACGCTCGCGTCGAAAAGAAGGAGCTTGGTGAACACGGTATTGAAGTCATGGCCGTCAATAAAGTCTTTAACGGCTGCGTAGCTACTGCGCGTGCCGTACTCGAGGGCGGTATTGATGTGATTGCTGAGTCCCGCACCTACAATCTCAAAAAACTCAAAGACGCCCTCGGGTGTCGTACCTGCCTGCTGCGCAGTCCTGTGCTGAGTGAAATTGAAGACGTCATCCGCTACGCCGATATTTCGCTTAACTCAGAAGTCGCAGTTATCAAGGCGCTTTCGGCAGAAGCTGTTCGTCAAGGTAAAACGCATGAAGTTCTTCTCATGGTCGACATGGGCGACCTCCGGGAAGGGATCATGTTCGATCACTATCAGGACATTGTTGATACGGTAAAGCTCATCAATGAGCTGCCTAACCTCAAGCTCTATGGTCTGGGCACCAATTTCAACTGCTACGGCACGGTGATGCCCACGGTGAAGAACGGCTGCGATTTCCGAGATATTGCGAGAAAGGTCGAGGCTGACACAGGCATCAAGATTCCGCGGCTTTCTGCGGGCAACTGCACGAGCTACGTGTTGATTGATCAGGGCAAGTGGCCTGAGGGGCTCAATCATCTTCGCATCGGTGGTCTCCACGAGTACGGCATTGAATACGTCAAAGTGCACTATCTCGACCAGTACCACCACTCGCAGAAGCCGGTCGAAAAGGTCTGCTCTCCGCTCTATACATTGACGGCCGAAATCATTGAACTCAACTCCAAACCCACTGTACCGATCGGCGAACTTGGTGTTGACGCATTCCTGCAGACGAAGACGTTTGTGGACCGCGGCATTCGTCGGCGTGCACTCCTCGCTTTCGGTCGTCAGGACGTGCCGAGTGAAAACTGTGTGCCCTGCGACGATTCGATCACTGTGCTCGGTCAGACGTCCGATCACACCATCATCGACATCGAGGACTGCAAGACGCCGCTCAAGGTAGGCGACAAGGTTTCTTTCGAACTCGACTACACAGGGCTGTTAGCGGCGTGCACAACAGACGGAGTGGAAAAGCGCTTCATCAACTGACGCCGTCAGGCTGAAAACATGATTCACCCCCTCTGCGGCAGATGCGGCAGAGGCGGTGAGTCCACCTGAGTTTCCTCCTTGCTTATGAGGGCGGGCTCTCGAGCAGACCGGCCCGCCCCCTTTTTGACTTATGAGTTCGAAGTCTCCCGAGCCTTCCGGCAAATTGTCTTCTTCGGTTAAGCCGCGTCATGTCACCATGATTAGTCTGGGCGGCACAATCGGTGCGGGACTTTTCATCGGCATTGCTGAACCGCTGACGCAAGCCGGTCCACTAGGAACCATCCTCGCTTACTTTGCCGCAGGGCTTGTAATGCTCGGGACCATGATGTGTCTCGGAGAACTTGCAACTTCCTTTCCTCATTCAGGCAGCTTTCAGTACTACGCCTACAAATTTTTCCCCAGCCCTCTGATTTCCTACACCATCGGATGGATGTATTGGCTCAGTTGGGTTTTTGCACTGGCCGCAGGACTTGTCGCCGCAGGGATCGTGTCGCACGAAATGTGGCCGAACATCCCGATCTGGCTTTACTGCGGCGGATACCTCGCCGTACTCACATTGGTCAACATGCTCTCTGCGGGCGCATTTGGTGAATTTGAATATTGGCTCGCCGGCATCAAAGTCTTTGCCATCGTTTTCTTTATCGCCTGCGGTATTTGGCTCATTAGCGATAAAGCCTCAACAACCGAATGGGTGCCGACACTGCGGGTGGAGGGGGAACTCTTCCCATTCGGCATTGCCCCGATTTTTCAGTGTATGGCCATCGTGGTGTACTCATTTCAGGGGGCGGAATTAGTCGGCAATGTGGCCAGTGAAGCTCCGCACCCGGAGCAGGCGCTCCCGAAGATCATCCGGACGATCGGTATACGCATCATCCTCTTTTACATTCTCGCGGTCAGCGTGCTCGCCATTCTGAATCCGAGCGGCTGGGTTAAAAGCAGCGATAGCGGTCCGTTTGTGGAAGTGTTCCGCGAAATCGGACTTCCAGGTTCAGAAGACTTCATGAAGCTGGTGATTCTTTCGGCCTCTCTTTCCGCTGTCAATTCCGCCATTTTCGCCTGCTCGCGCATGTTCTGGTCTATGGCTCAGTCGGGGATGACCCCGGCATTCTTTAAAAAACTGAGTTTCAACGGCGTTCCGCGCCGTGCAATTTGGTTCTGCGCAGCTTTGTCACTGGTCTGCATCTTCACGCAATTTATCAACGCCCGCAGACTCTTTCTTTTCCTGGTTGCAAGTACGGCCCAAGTGGGCTGCGTCGCTTGGATCGTCATCTGCGCCTGTCAGCTTAAATACCGTGCTTTGGTCGACAGCGGTCTCAAACCTTATCTGCAAAGCACCTACCGCGTTCGGTGGCATCCATGGACGGGGATCA
>UMJH01059618.1_pt1 | contig 16023 bp, 16 predicted proteins | sample 1966011 | NCBI WGS metagenome assembly UMJH01 (sample SAMEA4836146, study PRJEB28245) | human gut metagenome | biome: gut microbiome; material: fecal sample | place: Denmark | collected 2008 | reverse complement strand
CCGCGGCGAGGCGGCCGAGTACGTCGAGGGCAGGCCGCTCTCCTTCTTGAACATCGACCGACCCGAGACGCAGTTTCCCGCTGATCAGGACATGTACGCACCAGAGGTATACGCGCGTGGAGCGGAGCTGCTGCACGAGCGCCTCGAGGACGGGACCTTCGTGGAGGACCGCAACCTGGCGTATTACATCTACCGCCTTGCCTGGGAGGGGCACGTGCAGACCGGCATCGTCTGCGTGTGCGCCGTCGACGAATTCGAAAGTGGCGTCATCAAGCGCCATGAGCTTACGCGTGAAGATAAGGAACGCGACCGCATCGAGCACATTGAAGCGCTCGGTTGCCAGACGGGACCGATCTTCCTCACCTACCGCGACCAACCCGTGCTCGACATGATCGTCGGCGCGGCCACGACCTCCACCCCGCTGTACGACTTCGCCGATGAGTCGGGCGTGCGCCAGACCGTCTGGGAGGTCGTGCGCCACGATGCCGTCGATGCGCTGCGTGCCATGCTCGGCACGATTCCGTGCGCCTATATCGCCGACGGGCATCATCGGGCCGCAAGCGCCGTGAAGGTTGCGCGCCGCATGCGCGAAGAAGCGCGGGCGGCAGGCACTTACACCGGAAAGGAGCCGTTCAACTACGTCCTCTCCGTCCTGTTCCCCGCCAGCCAGCTCACCATCCTGCCGTACAACCGCGTGGTTTCCGACCGCAACGGACTCGATACGTACGAGCTGCTCGAGGTGCTGAGCGGCGCAGGATTCGGCATCGTGGAGACAGAGGGGCCGGTGGAACCGCGCGAGCACGGCGTGTTCGGGATGTACAGCGACGGCACCTGGTACGAGCTGCGGGCGGACGACCCCAACCCGATGGCCTATGCCGCGGAGAATGCCGGCAACGATTTCAACGCCGAGATGGGATCGGCCGAAGATCACGAGCGCCGCAGCGGTAGGTCGAGTCAAGATGACGAAGTGGCCTCCAACCCAGCAAACTCACTTGATTGCTCAATCCTGCAGAGCTGCATCTTGTCTCCTGTTTTTGGAATCAAGGACCCCCGCACCGATCCGCGCATCTCCTTCGTCGGCGGCATCCGCGGAACCGAGGAACTTGAGTGCAAAGCGGGCGCCGAGGGCGTTGCGTTCACGATGTGCGCGACGAGCATCGACCAGTTGCTCGCTGTAGCCGACGCCGGCGAGGTTATGCCGCCCAAATCCACGTGGTTCGAGCCCAAGCTGCGCAGCGGCCTGTTCATCCATCGCATCGCGAAATAGCAATCGTTTCGCAAGGCGCTCGCCGGGCAAAACCGGTGATTCGCACGGCCTCCCTTCTTCAAAAAGGGAGGCCATTTTCATGTAAAACCGAGCATTTGGTCAAAATACCCTGATTGTGCGCTCAAATCCTTCCGATTTTTGCCTTGCATATTTTCCCGCCTTCATCAATCCTGCGGTTATGCCGCAAGCCTCCAGCCCGGCAGGACAGAGCCGCTCGCACGTAAAGATTCGGCTTAAGCAATCCTGGGGTTTTGTCGCTCGCGACAAAACCCTTCAGCGCACAATCAGGGTATTTTGACCACACTTCGAAAAACGTACGATGCGCGTCGCCTCAGATGCAAAAACCTATGCATGATGCAGAGCAAATAGCCGCGATTTATACATTTCGTCTAAACCCTGAATCCAGCCGGGAAAGCGGTGCGCCGGCCACAGCCCAATCAACAACAAGCTTCGAAGCACACCGGGGGTGAAATTCCTACTCCCCGAGCAAATCTCGCAACTTATCCTGCTCGATGATCTCAACCAGCTCGAACGCGCCCTTATCGAACGCGAAATGCATAACACTGCAGTTGCCTGGCACTTTACCGCAGCCAAAACCGCCATCGGGCACCCACTTGGTCAGAAACTCACGGCACGCCGACCCGTGACTCACCACCAAAACGCGCCCATGCCCAGGTTGCTCCATAATCCGTGCCAGGGCATCGCTCACGCGGGCGCGGACGGCCATCTGCCCCTCCCCACCAAACGGAACGTAGAAGTTGCCCCAGGGAAACGGTGGCATAAGGTCGACCCGCTCGCCCTCGAAGGCCCCAAAACCCCATTCGCGCAGATCTTCCACGCGCTCGTAAGGCATATCCACAATGCGCTCAATCGTCTGCTGTGTGCGCGTCAACGTTGAGGCGTACGCATGGTCGAACGCGATCCCCTCGCGCGCAAAGTACCGCCCGACGCGCTCCGCCTGCTCCTCGCCCTCCGACGTGAGCGGGGCGTCGCACCAGCCCTGGATAACGCGCTTTTCGTTGAACATGGTCTGGCCGTGTCGAACCAGATACAAATCACCGCTCATCGAAGCCCCCACTCGATGCAACATCATGTTTACGGATGTCGCATTTGCTCATATCAATGTGTTCCGATTGTATCAATCGATGAGCTGACAGCGCTCGCAGGGTCCCAAGGTATCCCTTTCCTTTCGCATGGGTAGGATTACATATGTACGTTATCTAACTTATGTCGATTGGAGTAGCCATGAGAGAATTCATCGACGACGAGGGCGAACGGCACATCGATCCCTTCTGCTTTGACGAGTTTGGGATGATCGACCGTGGTATCAAGGCGGTCAGGTTCCTATACGGCGTAACCGGAGTAGTCGGGCTCATCGGCGGCGCCGCCCTGCTCATCTGGCCCGTGAAGACGCTCGTGGTGCTCGCCGTCATCCTCGGAGCATACTTCATTATCGCAAGCGTCGTGCGCATCGGTGTGGCCGTGGGCACGCCCTTCATGCCTGCGGGCTGGCGCGCACTCAATATCCTCTCCAGCCTCTTGCTGCTCTTCTGCGGCATCATCATGCTAAAGAACCAGACCGCATCCGCTGCGGCCCTCGCGACGCTCGCAGCCATCGCAATCGGATTCGGCTGGATTATCGAGGGCGTGGTGACCCTCGTCGAGACGGGCATGGTGCACAACCGCGGTCTCTCCATTCTCTCCGGCGTACTGTCGATTGTCGCGGGCATCGCCGTATTCATGTTCCCGCTCGAATCGGTCGACCTGATGATCGTCTTCTCCGGCATCGCGCTCGCGGTGCTGGGCGGCGTGTTGCTCGTCCGCGCGTTCACCTTTGGAAAGATCTCACGCTAGCGGCGTTCGCGACGCGCCCCGTTTGCGCATCGTCCTCAATCCAACACCGATACTCGCCGCCCGGGCACCTGCAAAAAGCCCGGGCGGTTTTGTCTACCTGAACTCCCAAAAACTACCCCTTGACCTTCACGCTACGTAAAGGTTTATCCTACGGGCGAAACGGAACGGGAGGGGCATGTGAGCTCGGACAAAGCTTATGGCATCGGAGAAGTCTCCGACATCGTGGGGGTCTCAACCCGAACGCTCAGATATTACGAAGAGGCGGGACTGCTCGTACCCGCGCGAACAGCCAACGGATATCGCCGCTACACCCCTGCGGACCTCGACCGCTTGCAGGAAATCCTGCTCTTGCGCCACATGGGGATGAGTGTAGCGGAGATTCCAAGCGCCTTGAGTGCGACGGAAGAGGAGCGCCGGCGAACGCTCGCGCGTCACCTTGGAACGCTCAAGGCCGAACGAGAGCGACTCGATACCCTCATCCGCACCGTCGAACGCACAATCGAGCACATCGAGAAGGGAGTCCCCATGGACGATAAGGCGAAGTTCGAGGGCATGAAGCGCGACCTCGTGGAGCAAAACGAGCGCAGGCACGGCGCCGAGGTGCGCGAGCGCTGGGGCGACACCGCCGCGGACGAGGCAAACCGCAAGATGCTCAACCTGAGCGAGAGCGAGTTCGAGCGCTTCCAGGAGCTGGGGCGTACGATCAACGAATCGCTCGAAGCGGCCGTAAGTGCGAATGTCGATTCCACAGGCGACGAGGGAGAACGCATCTATCGCCTCCACCGAGAGTGGCTCGGATTCACCTGGAACTTCTACACGCCCGAAGCACACAAGGGCCTTGCGGAGATGTACGTCGCAGAGGAGCGTTTCACCGCCTATTACGATGGCAACGTCGCCGGCTGCGCCGCTTGGCTACGGGATGCGATAACCGCGCACGCGCGATAGCGGTCCGAAATTACGCCGCGCGCGAGCGTCCCATCAATGTCGAAGAATATGAGGCCCTTGATTTTCATTGCGGCGCCACCTTTGAAGAGCTGCCCAAGTCAGGTAGCGGAATCATGCGAATCTGCGCCCTGTGACAGCAGCGCGAGGCATGTGGGATCCAAGCGATAATGCCCGACGATGTGTCCATAGCTTTGCAGCTTGTCTTCCTCATAGCGCAACTGAAACGGCCCGGAATGATGAATGAGATACGGAACGCCGCGCTCATTGCGACGGTCGGAGACAATCCCGATGTGCCCCTCATACAAGACAATGTCCCCACCGCGCCATTCGGTGATTTCATGCGCATCGCCTACCAGGCGCTGCGCATGAGCATCGAAAAAGACCTTGAGATTGGGCGTGCGGCGGAAATCGATCGCCGGATCCGGAATCTCGATCGCATAGGCCTCTGGACGCCGCGCAACGTCGGCCGCGACGAGTGCCTGAAGGTCGTAACCCGCCTCCCGGCACGCGATGGCAACCACATCGGTGCAGACACCGTGCTCGTCATCGGGATAGCCCGAAGGGTAATAGACGCTCTTGTAGTGCGGACGGGTCTGGATGTAGGCGAGGGCAGCGGCGAGGACATCGTCGTTGTCGACGATGCCGTCGGAGTCGGCATCAACCGCTGCAGCGAGGTCGGCGGAGAGGCCGGCCTCGCCCGCCCAGGAGGCTCCCTCGTACCGGTCGACGGGGCGATGCGAAGATGTGATGCAAAGGCGCCCCGTCGCGATACGGGCCACGACGACAATGGACAACACGCACGCAAGCATCGCGGCGGCGGCGACGAAGATGCGCTTCCAACGCTTTCTCACATCTATTTCAGCCCCATCCCTCCCCTTCGATTGCGCCCGGACGTATCAGCACCATCACCTCAATTTAGGGACAGTCCCTGAATTGAGGTTCGGCGCAATTGCAGCAAGCCGCCTATCCGCGGTTCTGCATATCTACCGAAATGAGCTTCTTGATGTAGTCCGTAGTGTTGTCTTGTGACTTCAGCCACTCATACATCTCTTCATCGGCATCTCTGTTCGGATAAAACCGAAGGGTCAGCTGCTTAACCTTCTTGCGATAATTGCTGGTCGCACGACGCTGCGCTTCCGTCTGCATTGCTCCCCCTTACAGTTACGGCTTTGCTCCAAAGCCCGAGTGCGATGAACGTCACCGTGAAAGAAATAGTGAGTATTTCCATCATGTACCCCATCATATGCAATCATTGGCAGCAGGGCGCCGCCCAAGGAGATAATGATAGGGAATGGATAATCTTCAATCTTAGATGAGGCGCAGATGCCGATTAGACCGACCCATCGGCGAACCTCTTGACTGAGCAGGTGATGCCATCCTCACGTCCGGTCGAACATGAGAAGTCTGATCGGCGGGAGGGCACTGGACTACCAGTCAGAACGACACTGCTCCAAAACCTCCCAGCAGGACCAGTGTGGAGATTACTCCGACAGGAATTCGGCCATCATGACGCCGCCTCGAGAAAGAGACGCGCAGCGTTACCTGCTGAGCGAGGCGGAGCGGTATAATATCCCCAAGAGCGAGACCGCGCAGACCAGGAAGGCCCTTGAGGGCTACCTGCAGAAGTTGAAAGAGGCGGGAATCGATGAAGGTTGAGAGTAGCTGGACGGCGCAAGACATGACCATCCTCAAGCTGACCGAGTGCATCCCGCTGACAGACTGGCGCAAGATGATCGTGGGCGGGGTCGAGTTCAAGCCGTTCCCGGTCATGGACTCGGGTGAGAACATCATAGCCGCTGAGGGCAAGCACGACCTCACCGGCAAGCAGGTCGTGTTCGCATAGCGACCGGATGCATCCATCAAGCAGAGAGAAGCCGCCTCGGGCGGCTTTTTTCGTGCCCGCGTTCCGGGCGACACCTCCGGTACCTTCTCCGCATCGCATGGGAACGCGTAAAAATCCCGCGTTAGATTACCAGTCAGAACGACACCGCTCCAAAACTGGACTGTGTAGATGTAGATGTTCATTGCCGTTGGATTACCAGTCAGAACGACACTGCTCCAAAACGCTTCCATATGACACCGCCGCGCCGTCAAAGTTGGATTACCAGTCAGAACGACACTGCTCCAAAACTCCCTCCAGCGTCGCGGAACCGATGGGGCCGTTGGATTACCAGTCAGAACGACACTGCTCCAAAACGTCGTATACGTATACGCCGCGTTTCGCTCGTTGGATTACCAGTCAGAACGACACTGCTCCAAAACGTGATACTAAATATCCCGGATATGAACCAGGTTGGATTACCAGTCAGAACGACACTGCTCCAAAACCGACCGCCTGCGCATCCTCGGGCCGCGCGAGTTGGATTACCAGTCAGAACGACACTGCTCCAAAACTCATCCAAGGAGGTAAACCATGTGCAACCAGTTGGATTACCAGTCAGAACGACACTGCTCCAAAACAAGGCGAAAGCCCGCGAGGGCGAAGAAAGGGTTGGATTACCAGTCAGAACGACACTGCTCCAAAACCGATTGGCAGGCCGTCCACGTTGAAGCGCGTTGGATTACCAGTCAGAACGACACTGCTCCAAAACTATGAGCGTTACAGCCCCAACTGTTCCAGCGTTGGATTACCAGTCAGAACGACACTGCTCCAAAACGCTCAGTTCACGGGAGCCAGCCAGAGTGGGTTGGATTACCAGTCAGAACGACACTGCTCCAAAACTCTTCTTGGGCTTTTGTCATTTCTTCTTGGTTGGATTACCAGTCAGAACGACACTGCTCCAAAACCCAGCCAATTTGTTTGGGTTGAACTCAATGGTTGGATTACCAGTCAGAACGACACTGCTCCAAAACACTTCGGCGAAGTATTCATCGCGGATTTCGTTGGATTACCAGTCAGAACGACACTGCTCCAAAACCCGACGCGATGCACATGCGGAGCGCCTCGGGTTGGATTACCAGTCAGAACGACACTGCTCCAAAACAGTGCCGTCGGACGTGGTCACGTGCCACTCGTTGGATTACCAGTCAGAACGACACTGCTCCAAAACGCAATCTGCTTCTGATATCTCAGTTCTAACGTTGGATTACCAGTCAGAACGACACTGCTCCAAAACTAGTAGCGCAGAATTATCGCCCAATACCTAGTTGGATTACCAGTCAGAACGACACTGCTCCAAAACAAGTAGGCGAAGATGCTTGCCGACTGTTTCGTTGGATTACCAGTCAGAACGACACTGCTCCAAAACGATATGAGCGCGGTCTTTACCTTGTGATTAGTTGGATTACCAGTCAGAACGACACTGCTCCAAAACTAGTAGCGCAGAATATCGCCCAATACCTAATGTTGGATTACCAGTCAGAACGACACTGCTCCAAAACGAGATGTTGACATGGTCTCTGGAGGCCGATGTTGGATTACCAGTCAGAACGACACTGCTCCAAAACGTAACGTTGCTTGCGTAGTCCCAAATATCGGTTGGATTACCAGTCAGAACGACACTGCTCCAAAACACAACCACAGTCTTTAGGCAAGGATAGGGAGTTGGATTACCAGTCAGAACGACACTGCTCCAAAACCGGCTTCAGCGGGTCGCGCGCGGCGTTTTCGTTGGATTACCAGTCAGAACGACACTGCTCCAAAACGCACATAACCTACACATTGTTTAGTGTGTGTTGGATTACCAGTCAGAACGACACTGCTCCAAAACGTGAGGAACTCGTACTTGTTCATGGTGTATGTTGGATTACCAGTCAGAACGACACTGCTCCAAAACACTACGAGGGCAATTGGTACTACGGAGACGGTTGGATTACCAGTCAGAACGACACTGCTCCAAAACCGCGAGCTCGGGGTGTCCAAGCAGACCGTGGTTGGATTACCAGTCAGAACGACACTGCTCCAAAACAGGACTGCCTGCCGTTTAACGGGCTTTATGGTTGGATTACCAGTCAGAACGACACTGCTCCAAAACTCTTTGGTTTCGATGTCACGGGCCTGTTCTAGTTGGATTACCAGTCAGAACGACACTGCTCCAAAACTGGGCAAACAGTGCGGCGCAAGCTGTCTAAGTTGGATTACCAGTCAGAACGACACTGCTCCAAAACGACTTAATCCCGCAGATATTCGACAAGATTGTTGGATTACCAGTCAGAACGACACTGCTCCAAAACCGTTGGAACAAATTCCTCCCTGCAAAGAAGACGGACGTCCTGACAATTCGTGTCGTTATACCTCGAGAAAGTGCTGGTCAATACGCATCTTGCTCTCATAACTATAGTTTATGTCGCACGCCTTATTTTCCAGTAGCAATACCTGCATTTCATGAAAAAAGACTCTATCTAGGAACTGCTCGAACTCGATTTTGCCCAGAAAAGTTTTCAGATTCACAAACACAAGCACCTTCTCGAGCTGCACATCAGAGACAAAATCTAAGAACATATTCAGCATGTCAATGTACGGAAGACCATCGCCCCTATCAGCCGAAAAACCAAACGATTTCAGATAGCGACGCATATCCCATTCTACGTTGAATCGGTAATCGCATTCCACCTGATGCGTCAACCGCTGTGAGAATCCTCTCAGCTGGCTGCCGTAGTCCTCAAATACTCTTCGAGCTTCCTCGTCCTCATAGAGAAGCGTCTCCATAATCCCAAGCAGCTTGTTGGAAAGCTCCGTGCAATCCCAGGGAAGATGCAGCGGATCGGGAACCGCAAATAGGACTCTCGAGGGCGCAAGCTCATTACCGGCTTCATCCCAAAGGGAAAACTGCTCGAAAACGCCCTCTTCTCCATTCGCCACAAGAGACCGACATATGCGCGCAAACAGGCAGGGATTCTCAACCTCGACCGTATTGACGTACCCCCTTGCAATACCTATCGGCCTATCGGCGCCAGCGAATATCAGCTTCATAGCACAAGGAACTCCTCCATCGTGTCGACTTCGTCGTGAGCCGCCTCATTGCCCGTTATATAGGTCATCGTTGCGTACTGTTTCTCAGTCACTTTCAGCACTTGGACAAGTCCTTCTGGAGGACGATGTTTCCTCATGCGGGCTATCGACCCCGATGCTGCCGCCTCATTCACGGCCAGCTTAGAATACACAGACTGCTGCAGCATCAGAAAGCCATCTTTAACCAAGTACTTTCTGAACTGCGAGTACCTCTTGCGTTGTGCCGCGGTGCTGACCGGCAAATCGAAAAATACAAGCAGCCGCATGTACCTCACTCGACCTTTCGGGCTCATCGCACATCGAAGCCCTGGACTTCGTCAACGCCAATCTTTTTATTAAGTGCGTTAATGCAATCCTGGACGAACAGGGAGACAACCGAAGAGAGCCTGTACTCCCCATCCCTATATAGCACTGTCGTATTCATTAAGTCCCCAAGTATTCGACGTGACCCAGCATCGAACTCAGACCCAATCCACTCATCAACCACTCGATCAACGATTGGCCTAAATGGCTCCATCAAGTCGCAGGCTAGATTGAACTCGTTATATTCGCTGTGATGGCATATCCCGCACTGAGTCAGATAACCACGCGAGACAATCTCCCTATTCACCGATGACAGCAGCACGGCATAACCGTAATTCAAGGCATCGTTCACCGGGCAATTGATATCGCGGGAGAACCCTTTGCCAAACAGAGCCTGGAAGTAAACCCTTGCCGCATGCGCTTCTCGATTGGTGGTATCACCTGATCTGACCTCGTCAATTGCCGCTTTGAGAACTCGGGCTTCTGGCAAATCACGATCGGACAGGACAGCAGCCTGCTGCCGAATCTTTTCCCTGACAACGCGCTGCCACACACGCTTTTTGATTGGCTCTCCCCAAGCCAGCTGCTCCTGTATGCGCTTGCTCACGTTATGGGCCCCGTATAAGGGCAGCGCCTGTCCGACAGGATTGTGCTTCTCGTCTGAATAAACGAGGGAAATCTTGCTTTTGGCCAACTCTACCATCAGGTAGGCGCTGATATACACCTGCATCGTCTGAAGCATGATGGACGAAATCTCCGACAAATGAATCTTCGCAACATCATCTTCCTTGCGTACGACCATATATCCACTTTTATATGAAAGCCTGCAAGGGCTCTCTATGAAGATGGTCCTAAAGCCCAATGTAGGTTTTCCTCTCAAACATGCCGGTCACAGACTGATCGATGAATGTAATGCCCTGATTGCTGAGCACATTCCTAAAAACGATTTTCAGCTGTCCAGCGGTCTTAGCGCCGCCAATCGGGCGCATGTCCTCCTTATTGCTAGAGGCAGAAGACAATGCGGTAAGCCCCTTAAGAACAAGCTTCTTGTTCTCGTCACCCAAAGCTGGGAATGCAGAGGCCCGAGACTTCAGCTTCAAATTGTCGTAGAGCCTTTTATCGAATCTCTCGATACCCGCCACCATCTGGCAGAACAGCCGATCGCAATCAGTATCAGACCCCGCAAATAATCTTGTCATCAAATGAGTATCATCTTGGCTATACGCCAGGGGAACAGCGCTCCGAACTTCATCGGCGCCAGTGATAAACAGCCTACATCCGTCAACCTCGATTAGTTGCTTGACCGCGATCTTGGCGCGAGCGATAGACTCGAACGCATATCCCCTCTCTTCGGCAACCTCACGCCCGAAAGCCTCGATATCGACTTGTCCCCCAGCAGCGCGAGACACCGGAACTGGAGCAAAATCAATAATTCTCTTGCCCTTCTTATCCTTCGCGTAATAGCAGAAGAAATAAGCATATTTCTCCGATGAATAGCCGCCGTATTTAGACGGATCGAGCCCCTCTTTCAGAGGGAGGGAGAGTTTCATCTTTCCACGCGGCGAATAGATAGTCGCATCCCAAAACGCACCAGATGTCTCCTCCGGCATACGGCTCAAGTACACCTGTCGATAGTTGAGATACTTGCGAATGCGCTCGCATTCGAACTCGGCGTCCCACGAGATCTCGCCCGTATCTTTGTCGAAGCCCGAATGCAGGAAGCTCGACACGATGAAGCCAGCCGATCCAGGCAGGCGGCCTGTCCTCTTTGCCTCGTCTGCTTGAACGCGCACAAAGTCCTTAACAACATGCGCATAGCCGATGGGATTGTCATACATGCCAGCATGCCTTAGCAGCAAAAACCTACCGATCTCCGCAGCGAGAAGCGCGTCGTGCGCATGGTGAAAATCGTTGATCTCGCGGCACTTGTAATAATGCTTGGCCTCGCGCAGCTCATGCGACAGGCTCGCCTTGATAGGAACCAGCCTCGACTCAGGCAGGCGATTCTCGAGCACCATCTTCGTTAACTTGACGATCTGCGAGGTTTCAACAAGCTGGCGTGCGATAAAACCCTTAATCCGACGCTCGCTGATGTCGGAGCACATGAGGTTTCTCAGCTTCTTATCACCCATAAGCCCGCAACGGTGCAGCTCTTGCCAATAGCTCGCCATCTTTACGCGAACCCCTTGAGGCAACAGCAGCTGATTCGTCTTGGTCTGGTTTTCGCTCTTGAGAACGAGGGCTTTGTTTTCAAAGCTGTCATCTTTGATGTAGGACTGCGGAATAATGTGATCAATTTCATATTCAGACAGCCTCGTCACGTCAAGCGGGGCTTTAGAGTACAGACTCTTACCTCCCTGCATGAAGTACAGGGTCAGTCTCTCGTCGTCGAAATCAGTAGGCTTGAAATCCTTCAATTCTTGCGCCAAATCAGCGTTTTCCCTCTTAAACGCATTGACAGCCTCTTTTATCGCATCGTAGCGCCTCTTCGTTCTCTTGCCCTTTCTCGACAGGTCTTCATCGCGCGTGTTCTCAATGAAGATGTTCACAGGGGGCTTTCCCGCTATACGAACAATCTCTTCGACAACGCGAACAGCCTGGTTGACCGTCCTGCGCAGTGCCGGAGATCCAGGCAAGTCACCCACCTCAAGGCGACCGGCATCGGCGATTCTTTCAGCGTTTATTTCTTCGATTTTGACTTCAAAGCCCAGGCGCTCATCATGCAGCACCTCCATAAGGACCATGGTCCTACCCTGCTCACCGCCCACAGGGCTGCCCTCGCGAAGGATGTCCATGATGGAGCGAGGTCCGCAATCCGTCTCAACCTTGATCTCGGCCAGGAACCTCTCCGATAGGTTGCCCCAGCCCGTCAGACGCTTTTTGCAGATGATCTTGATTTGTTCGGGGCTCAATCGATCGGAGAAATTACGGATGAGCTGCTCTTTCAAAATCGAACGGTCCTCGAATAAGGTGCTCCACAGGATTATGGTCTCAACCATAGGAATTAACGAAGGCGACAGCTCATCGGTCTTGAAAACGTCTTTGCAGAAGAAACGGTACGCCAAAAGGGAGGACTCGAATTTATTCTCTCCCTGACCACCGCGAACATGAACACGGGCCCATCCGCGATTGGCGCGCATCCAATCTTCGACCATTTTGTACGTAACGCTTCGACGCTGCCTGAACAAGTCGTCCATGATGCCCATACGGTCGGCATAGTCGAAGCGCCTCCAATCGTCACCATCAACGGAATACCGAGCACCGTTAAGCTCGTTGAGGACACAAAACTCCTCATACATAAGAGAATTGCGAGGAAGAACACCCTCTCCTATCAAGTAGGAGCAGTCACTCGTCATGCGCTGGATAAACGCATGCGCCGCATGACCCTTGTCGATAACCTCCTCCCAATTCCAGGGATAGACAGGCTCATCCCCCTTACCGGGCTTACGAGTTGCCCAGGCAAAGCGGGCTTGGCCGCTGTGATTGAGCGCGGCGTTTTTCTGCGTAAGCGGACCCACGTAATACGGAATCCTGAAACTGACAAGCGACTCGATTTTGTCTAGATTCTCGAGCAGGAACGGATAGTGCTTGCCCTGATTCTTGAGAATCGCGTCCATCTCCTCCAGGTGGAGCTGATACGGGATGCTACCGTTATCGCTCGTTTTGAGCCTCCGCAGGAAGCGCTCCTCCTCAAAGCGGCCCAGCATGTCCTTGTAGCGTTCATCCGTTACGGCATCGGTCTTATCGAGAAGACTCTTAACCTCTTTAAAGAAATCAGCATATGCGACCTTATGCGTCAGGTCGTAACGTGTGTAACCCTTTGCCTTCGCCGGATCATAATGGCTGGTACCCGCAATCAGTTCACCACGGAAGAAGCCTTCATACTGCTCAGGCACATACGTGCGCACGAGCGACTTCAAAAGCGCGAGGTCCGCTTTATATGTCTCATACTCCCTCACCTTGCAAAAGGAAACCGTCCTTCCCGAAGCAGACGACAGGGCCCCCGAGGTGATTGGGGAATCATCCCCAGAACTCAAAATACCCAAAAGAACATACGAGGAATAAGCAGCACGAATCGCGTCAAACAACCCCATGGCGTCATCGGGAATTGCAGCGAGCGCACCGTCAACCTTTTCATCGTCAGAAAGGCTGAAGGCTGAGTCCTCGAACTCGCATCCGAGCACCGTGGCGAAATCAACCTTGTAGCCCACAATCGCGCGAGAAATACCCTTCCCCATCGTCTTTTGGCTATCTTTGTCAAAACCAAACAGCTTGCTGACCGACTCCGACTTTCCCGCACGGGCGAGAGATGGGTCTTCGAACACTTGCCGAATAGAGGCAGCATCGCAAGCACATGGAATATCCAACGCAGCGCATCGGTCCTCCAATTCAAGGCATAAACGCTCAACGGACTCTTCCATATTGGCGGCCGTTGCGCTCAGGTTGGGATTGTCTTGGTGGAGGAAATTGCCTCGATGCTTGACGATGTTGTGCAGCGCGAGATAGACCTGCCGCAAATCAGCCTTTTTCTCGGTGGTCATCAGCCAGGCACGAAGGTGATAAATCGTAGGGAAGCGCTTGTAATAGTCTCGCTCCGCATCACCAGAAATAAAGAGGGGACTATGGTAGTCACAGCATGACTCATCCCTATCTTCACGCAAAAGACGGGCCTGTTTGAGACGGATGAAGAAGGCTGGGTCTACAACAGCCATATCGTCCTCAAAAAAGCGCTGCAGCAAATCCAAACGCCAGCGACGGCGCTCGTACCTACGGCGCTGGCCACGTTTAAGTCGAGTATCCGCAGCAGTCTCGCCCGAAGGAAACACGCGACTCCCCCATGCCGGTTTATCATTCTGTGTCAGCAGTTCGCCATCGATGCTGGTGGCCGCCCAACCCACAGAGCCGGTTCCAAGGTCGAGGCCGATGTTATAGTCGCCTTCGATGTTCCGCAGTTTCATCTTGTCCCCAATCTGTGCTACAGTAAGCACGTCTTGATTACCAGTCAGGACGACACTGCGAGTCAAAATACGGCTTTGCCAAAAATGCCTCCGGGCGCCACGTAGGTGGCAATTTGACTTGCCAAGGGCCCTCAATGAGGGCCCTTTTTCGTCCTCGAGGCGCATCATACTATTCCGTGCGGACAAAAGTGATTTAAGCTTCAATGTAATCGGCGAACAGCCATTTGACTATGCCAGCGGACAGGGATTAGGGCCGCTACCCTTTCGGCAATCGGCCTCATGGCATTTTGCCAGCCTGTTAGCTCGAATCGCTGCAGCAAGGGAAACGGAGTCATTTATGCCCACCCTCATCATCGACGCCGACGCGTGCCCGGTCACACGCGAGGCGCTCGCCTGCGCGCGATCGGCACGCATCCCCGTGCTCATCGCCGGGAACTCCACGCAAAACCTCGCCCGCCGCATCCGCCGCGACGATCCGCGCGACGCTGAACACGCCCGCGGGCGCGACGCGACGCACCCGGGATTTTGGGCCGAGACACTCGATGTCTCATGCGGCGCCGACAGCGCGGACTTTGCCATCATCGAGCGCCTGGAACCCGGCGACGTGGTGGTCACGCAGGACATCGGCCTTGCCAGCATGGTGCTCGGCCGCGGAGCTGCCGCCATCGGCGTGCGCGGGCACATCTACAACAAGGCCACCATCGATATGCAGCTGTTCATCCGCCACGAAGAGAAGAAGGTCCGCCGCGCGGGCGGACGCACACAGGGGCCGGCCGCCTTCACCGACGACGACCGTGAGCGCTTCCAGCGCAACCTCGCCCAGCTCCTGCGCGAAGCTCTCGACAGCTAACCGCGCTACAATCCCAGCGCTGCGAACACCAGACCCCAAACGCATGCAACCAAGAACAGCCCAACCACGATCACGGCGTTCTCGCGCGGGTGGCGGTTGGTGCGGAACAGCACCAGGTACCCCACGCCGGCAGACGTGAGCAGGCCGGCCATGAGCGGCGCGAAGCCCAGCACGCCCTCCAGGTAGAGCTGCGTGATGACCACACTCGCCGAGCAGTTGGGCACCAGGCCCACCAGCGCCGAGGCGAACACCGCGAGTAGCTGGTTGCCCGAGAGGAACGCGGCCAAGGCATCCTCACCCACCGTTTCCAGAACGAGCACCAGCGCGAACGTCACCAGGAAAATGAAGAGACTCACCTGCACGGTGTGCGAGACGGCGCTCATCACGATCGACCCGACGATTCCGAAGCGCCCGCCGGCATGGCTGTGGCCGTGACCATGGTCGCAACCCGCCACGTGACCGTCGGCATCCTCATGGCCGTGCGCATGGCCGTGCGCATGGCCGTGTTCGCCTTCATGCACATGCGCGTGATCGTGGCCGCAGCCGCAATGATCCTGTTCGCACAGACGGCAAATATGCTCGGCGGTCTCCCCGCCCTCGGCCATCTGGTCTACCACGTCGGCCTCCATGCCGTCGCGACGCACCGAGAACACCGTGCGACGCAAGAACGCGTGCACGCGGGCGTTTTTGCGCAGCGCGCGGATGGCGAGGTCGGCAAGCACGCCCGTGATGAGCGCGACTAGCACCTTCAACCCCAGCACGCGGAACAGCAACCCCGCGTCGACCCGCTCGGCCACCAACATGGGCAGCATCTCATCGGACGTGGAGAGAAACACCGCCACGAGCGTGCCGAGCGTCACCACGCGACCGGCGTAGAGCGTGGCCGCCATGGCCG
>UMJH01058022.1_pt1 | contig 16315 bp, 10 predicted proteins | sample 1966011 | NCBI WGS metagenome assembly UMJH01 (sample SAMEA4836146, study PRJEB28245) | human gut metagenome | biome: gut microbiome; material: fecal sample | place: Denmark | collected 2008 | reverse complement strand
TGCTTGACTGATTATTTTGATATGGAGAAATTGGACGCTGCAAGGAAAAAAATTGCAGAGTTGGATATTCCTGTCATTATAATAGGTACGGGTGCTGCTTTGGTTGCACCTGAAGCAACGTTGGTATATGCGGATATGGCCCGTTGGGAAATACAGCAGCGTTTCCGTCGTCATGAAGTGAAGGCTTTGGGTATTGATAACCGGGAAGAACCTGTCTCTTTGCAGTATAAGCGCGGATATTTTAACGATTGGCGTATTTGTGATCATTATAAAGATACGCTGTTTACGAAAGTTGATTTTTGGTTGGATACGCATATTGCCGGACATCCTAAAATGATTGATCGTGAAACATTCTTTTGTGGTATAGAGAAAACGGCTTCCGGACCTTTTCGTGTAGTTCCGTTTTTCGATCCGGCTCCATGGGGTGGACAGTGGATGAAAGATGTTTGTGATTTGGATCGTAGTAAGCAGAATTTTGGTTGGTGTTTTGACTGTGTTCCTGAAGAGAATAGCTTATATTTTGAGGTAAATGGAGTACGGTTTGAATTACCCTCTGTGGATTTGGTTTTATTGAAGAGTAAGGAAGTTTTAGGTGAACCGGTAGAGGCACGTTTTGGAAAAGATTTCCCAATCCGTTTTGATTTTCTTGATACAATGGGAGGGGGAAATCTGAGTTTGCAGGTTCATCCTACAACTCAGTTTATTCGTGACAATTTTGGCATGTGTTATACACAGGACGAGAGTTATTATTTACTTGATGCGGGAGAAGATGCTGTTGTTTACTTGGGTGTAAAGAATGGAGTAGATGGTAAGGCTATGATTGACGATTTGGAAAGGGCTCAACGTGGAGAAATTGTTTTTGATGCAGAGAAGTATGTAAATAAAATTCCCGCTCGCAAACACGATCATTTTCTGATTCCTGGCGGAACGATTCATTGTTCTGGTTCAAATAGCATGGTGCTTGAAATTAGTTCGACTCCAAACTTGTTTACATTCAAACTCTGGGATTGGCAACGCTTAGGATTAGATGGAAAGCCGCGCCCTATAAATGTGGAACGTGGTAAGCATGTTATCAATTGGAATAGAGATACAGACTATGTATATGAACGTTTGCGTAATCATGTGACTCGGATAGCAGAAGGCGAGGGCTGGATAGAAGAACGTACTGGATTGCATGAAAATGAGTTCATTGAAACACGTAGGCATCGTTTCACCGAACCGGTTCTTCATAGTACCAATAATAGTGTGAACGTGTTTAACTTGCTTGAAGGGGAAGAAGCTGTCATTGAAAGTCCGTCCGGAGCTTTTGAACCATTTGTTGTTCACTATGCGGAAACTTTTATTATTCCGGCTTGTGCAAAGGAATATACGATTCGCCCATATGGTAAAGCAGAGGGCAAAGAGTGTGTAACAATAAAAGCATACGTGCGTTTCTAAGTAATTTCAAAGTTTATTTCAAAGAAATCTAATATTATGTATGAATATGATAAACGTGTGGTATTAACGTTGGATGCAGGAGGAACAAATTTCGTTTTTTCTGCCATTCAGGGGAATAGCCAGATTATAGCTCCGATTAGTTTTCCATCTGTTTCGGATAACTTGGACAAGTGCCTTGCTAACTTACTGGCAGGTTTCGATACTGTAATGAAGAAATTGGAAACTTTACCAGTTGCTATCAGTTTTGCTTTTCCTGGCCCTGCAGATTATAGGAATGGAGTAATAGGAGGAAATCTTCCTAATTTTCCTTCTTTTCGGAATGGAGTTGCATTAGGCCCTTTCCTACAACATCACTATGGGATTCCGGTATTTATAGAAAATGATGGTAACTTGTTTGCCTATGGAGAAGCCTTATCGGGTGCACTCCCTATGGTAAATCAGCAGCTTTCTATTTCAGGAAATACGCGTGAATATAAGAATTTGCTAGGAATAACCTTAGGTACCGGTTTTGGGGCAGGAGTGGTTATCAACAACTGTTTACTTAACGGTGACAATGGTTGTGGTGGGGATACATGGCTGATGCGTAATAAGAAATATCCTAATATGATAGCTGAAGAAAGTGTCAGTATTCGTGCGGTGAAGCGTGTCTATGCTGAGTTATCTGGCGTAAAAGATAAGAGTCTGACTCCCAAAGATATATTTGATATTGCTGAGGGAATAAAGGAAGGAGACCGGCAGGCAGCGGTGGCAAGCTTTGGTGAAATGGGAGAAATGGCGGGTAGCGCTATAGCCTCGGCACTGAATATTGTAGATGGTCTAGTTGTGATTGGAGGGGGATTGGCAGGAGCTTCGCGCTATATTCTCCCGGCATTGATAGCAGAACTGCGTTCCTCTGTTTCCATGTTCTCTGGAGAAACTTTCCCTTGTGTACAAATGGATGTTTATAATTGGGAAGATGAGGTTGAGAGAAAGGATTTTCTTGCTCCTTGCGATAGGGAGGTATACATTCCCGGTACGGAAATTAAGGTTCCTTATAATTATTCGAAACGAATTGCCGTATTGTGTAGTCGGGAAGGAACAAGCTGCTCTATCATGCGTGGGGCTTATGCATATGCATTGCAATCAATAGATAATTAACTATATAATGTAATTATGAAAACACTAAAGAAAAATTTGTTTATTCCGTTTGTTTTAGGAATAATGCTGTCTGTCATTATTGCTTGTAATGACGAAAGTGGAAGTGGAACTGCTCTCACATTGAGTTCTTATGAAGGAAAGGTGAAAATTGGTGATATGGCTTCTGTACAAATATCATTATCTGATCCGGAAAGTTTTTCTAAAATAGTTGTAAAGAAATCTATTTCGGGGAAAGAGGTGGTAGACTATAAAAAAGAGTTGAATGTAAAAGACATTGAATTCCCTTATACTTTCCGGGAAGAAGTCGTTGCAGGGGATGAAACTGGTGTAGTAGTTTATTCTTTCTATGGAATGAATGCTAACAATTTATTGGTAGATGCCTCGGATTTGGTACTTACAGTAGATTTGGCGGAAGTTCCTTTATTGCTGAAATATGACTGGAAATTGGTTCAGCAGATTATACAAGGAGAGGATTGGGCTACTCCGGATCTGAAAGATGATGTTTATCGCTTTAATCCGGACTTGACTTTAGAATGGGATTGGGGAACTGTATTCTCAGCAATAGGATTGGAGAAACTGAATGCATGTTGTTCATGGGATGTAGACCAGGTTGGAGCAAAAGTGGAATATCTGTACATGGTAAAGTATAGTGTTTTTAATACTGCTTCTCCGATGATAACAAAATATAAAGTAGTACAGTTGGCTGACAGGAAAATGATTTTGGAAAGCCATCAGAACCTCGCAGGGCTGGGACCGGATTTTTCAACGGATGAAGTTGTGATGGAAACCTATGAGCCTGTATCCAAGACTGATGATTTTACTCCTTATCGAGGAGAAAATCCTGATAATTATATCATAGATACTTGTAATCCGGGATCTTATAAATAAAAAAATATGAAAAACATGAATTTTATTAAAGCAATAGTTGTTTGTTCTTTCATGCTGTTGAGTGGAATCGTTTTGGCTCAGACTGGTATGAAAGACATAAAAGGTACGATTTGTGACGAAAGCGGTGAGCCAATAATTGGAGCTTCTGTCATTGTGAAAGGGACGTCTAATGGTACTATTTCCGATCTGGATGGTAAATTTACTTTGTCGGTATCCGATAAGGCAGTAATTGAAATCTCTTTTGTAGGCTATGAAACGCAGGAAATAAAAATGAATACGTCAAAAACGGATTTTAAGATTGTATTGCGTGATGATGCTGAACTCTTGGAAGAAGTTGTAGTGGTTGGATATGGTGTGCAGAAAAAAAGTGATTTGACTTCAGCGGTTGCTACGGTTAAATCTGACGAGTTGGCAGCCACATCGGTAACTTCTTTAGACCAGGGGTTGCAAGGACGTGCGGCTGGAGTGGTAGTATTGAATACGTCTGGTCAACCGGGTGCGGGGACGTCAATTCGTATTCGTGGTACTAGCTCTATCAATGGAAACAATGAACCGCTTTATGTTATTGATGGTATTCCTGTGATTAGCGATGCTTCTTCATTCAGTACGGGTGCTTTACAGAATCCTGCATTGAATCCGTTGACTAATATTAATCCTAATGATATTGAGTCAATTGAAATTTTGAAAGATGCTTCTGCCACATCCATTTATGGTGCACGCGGAGCAAATGGTGTTGTATTGGTAACTACGAAGCAGGGCAAGAGCGGTAAGCCGAAAGTTTCTATTGGTGCAAAGTTTACTTTGCAACAAGTGACAAAGAAGATGGATATGTTGAACTCTGTTCAACTGGCGGAATTAGCAAATGAGGTAGCCGATAACGATGGAGTAGAACGTAATCCTGTTTTTGCCGGTTTGAATAATCTGTCGAAAATCAATACAGATTGGCAAGATGAAATATTCCGTACAGCTCCGATGCAGAATTATGATATTTCAGTTTCGGGCGGTAATGATAAAACGACTTATTTCATTTCTGGTAATTTGTTGTTGCAAGATGGTATTATCATAGGATCGGATTTCGGTAAGGGAAGTTTCCGTGTGAATTTGAACCAACAAATCAATAAATGGTTAAAAGCCGGTATATCAACCAACTTGAGTTATAGTCGTTCGAACGGTGTAGTTACTAATGCAGAAGGAGGCTTTGCTTCTAGCGTAACCTCTTGGGCGCTTGAAATGAATCCGGGACTTCCTGTAAGAGATTCTGAGGGAAATTATACGTATGAAAATAACATGAAATCTCCCAATGTAGGTAATCCGGTCCAAGATGCTTTAGAGGCAAAGAATAGAAATACATCTTTCCGTACATTGGCAAACGCATTCTTGGAATATATGCCGATTAAGGATCTAACATTCAAGACTAGTATCGGTGTAGATTATTTCTATATCAAGGACCAATCTTTTGGAGCCGGAGAACTGAAGCGCGCAGAATCGAATGGCGGCTATGCGAATATAGGAAATCGTGATGGCTACAATTGGGTGTGGGAAAATACGGTTAACTATAATCAGACTTTTGGTGATCACACACTAGGCGTATTGGGTGGTATGACGGCCCAAGCATTCGTTTCCGAAAACTCGTCTGTTTCAACAGCTGATTTTGAAGATGGGTTTTTAGGGTTCAATTCTATCCAATCAGGTGCATTGCGCCAAGCGGCAAATTCAGGAATTGCAGAATGGCAAATGCTTTCTTATTTGGCCCGTATCAACTATGGTTATAAAGGACGTTACTTGTTAACTTTGACCGGACGTGTTGACGGTTCTTCCAAATTTGGTAAAGGCAATAAGTATGGCTTTTTCCCCTCCGTTGCTGGCGCATGGAGAATTTCAGAGGAGAACTTCATGAAAGAAATGAAAGCTGTTTCTAATTTAAAATTAAGAGCAAGTTATGGTATTGTGGGTAATGAAGGTATTCCCCCTTATAGCTCGCAAGGTTTGATGTATAATGCAGAGGCTTATTTTGGCAATACTGAAATAGTAAAGGGGCTTACTCCTTTTACATTAAGCAATCAAGATTTGAAATGGGAAACGACTTCTCAAGTTAATGTGGGTATTGATTTGGGGTTGTTTAAAAACCGACTGACATTGACAGCAGACTACTATTATAAAAAAACTCGCGATTTGTTGCTGACCATGCCGGTTGCTTTTAATACCGGTTATGATTCTGTAGTGAGCAATGTAGGTAATTTAATGAATCAAGGTTTTGAAGTGACATTGGGTGCAGTTCCGTTTGCTGGTAAGTTCAGTTGGAATATGGATTTTACACTTGGATACAATAAAAATGAAATCACCAATTTAGCGGGAAGTCAGGAAAATCTTAGAGGTAATTCCATTTTGGGTATCACTTATTGGACTGAAATAACCGAAGGCCAACCTATTGGAACTATTTATGGTTATAAAACCGATGGCATTGCTCAATTAGGCGAGGATTTATCCGGAATCCCATTTTTTGCAGGAAAAGCATTACATCATGGTGATCGTAAGTATGTAAATAAAAATGATGACAATGTTATTAATGAGGACGATTTGTTCATTCTGGGAAATGCCAATCCGGACTTTACTTTTGGCTTTAACAATACATTCAATTTTAAATTGAGAAATAACTCTTCATTAGGATTGACTGTCTATTTGCAAGGAGCTGTGGGGAATGAGATTGTCAACTTCAATAAGTTTTCTTTGGAGAGCTTCGATGGATACAAGAATAACTCTACTGCAGCTTTGAATCGTTGGACCCCTGATAATCCGACAAACTTATATCCTCGTGCAACAACCAAAACTGCGGGGAATATTTTGTCAGATCATTATGTAGAGGATGGTTCCTATCTAAGAATAAAGGATATTACGTTGAGCTATACTTTCCCGGCAAATATCATAAAGAAGTTCTATTGTGAGGGATTGACTATTTTTGCGGGACTAAAAAATATACATACATTCACTGACTATTCAGGATATGATCCTGAGGTGAGCCGTTTTGCGAACAATAATCTTTCAATGGGTGCAGACTATGGTTCTTATCCGATGTCTAAATCTTATGAATTTGGTTTAAGAATGAACTTTTAACTGAAATTTTATTATGAAAAAATATATATTAGCAGCTTTATTTTGTGGAACTTTTACATTCTGTTCATGCTCAGGATTTTTGGATGAAGTTCCCAAAGGACAAATTACGACTGAAAGTTATTATCGGACAGAACAGCATGCTATTTCTGCTACCAATGCGATTTATAATTATTTGATTATGGGGTATTCTCCAGGTGGTTTGTGGGACAAAAACTATGGTGGAGTCTTTTATAATGATTATTGGGTTCTTCAGGATTTGTTTTCTGATAATGCAAACAGCCAGCAGGCAAGTATTCAATACACGTCTGTTGACAACATGCAGATAGACCAATACAATGAACCGGTTGAGTTGCTTTGGCGGGATTTCTATCAGACCATTAAATGTTGTAATGTGGTGATAGATAAAGTTCCGGCTATTGATATGGACGATATTTTGAAGAAACATTTGATAGCAGAGGCTAAATTCTTTAGAGGAATGATGTATTTCGATTTGATTCGTATGTTCGGTGATGTTCCTCTACGAGAACATAACTTGGAGAGTGCAGACGAAGGATCGATGGTCCGGGTATCCAAAGACGAGATTTATAAATTGATCTTTGAGGATTTGATAACAGCTGAAACTGATTTGAAGTATTCACCAAGATATGGCGGTGGAAGACCTTATCCGGAGTCCGCGTCGGCATTATTGGCACGAGTCTATTTGACTTATGCAGCTGAGCACAATGATACTGAGTATTATGAACTTGCCGTTAAAAAAGCAGATGCTGTAATACCAAAATTCCCAATGTTGGAAAATTATGCAGATCTGTTCAAGATTAGTAATCGTTTTAATAGTGAAATTATATGGGGAGCAAATTTTAGCGCTTCATTGAGTGATGGTTGGGCTGGAGCTCAATTCTTGGTTCGATTGCTTCCTAATATGGATGGAGTGGATAATGCACAAGGTTGGGAAAGTGCAACGGAAAATTTATATAGCAGCTTTAATGCTAATGATACACGTTTGCCTGTAGTCTTAAAACGTAGTGTTACTTATCAAGATGGAACCGTTAAACAGTTTGCAGAACCTTATGTATTTAAGTACTGGGATCAAGAGGCTGAGCCTAAAGGAAATAGTACAGATGCAATTTTCCCAGCTATCCGTACGGCAGAGATGTATCTGATTAAGGCTGAGGCACTGAATGCGATTAATCAAGGGCCAACGCCGGATGCAGTGAAAGCTATAAAGAAAGTGAGAGACAGGGCCGGATTGGCTTCCGACAATTTACCGACAGATTACGAGGGGTTCAAAAAAGTAGTGCTTGAAGAATATCGTCATGAGTTTGTAATGGAAGGACATCGTTGGTTCGACTTGACAAGAATGTGTACACCACAGGAGTTTGTGGATATCATCAAAGCTGCCAAACCGGATGCAACCCCGCAACTTTATCATGTAAAGTTCCCTATTCCGCAGCGTGAGAGAGATTTGTCACAAGGGCAAATAACTCAAAATGAGGGATATAATCAATAGTATTAATTAGATTTATAAGTCGGAGATTATTTTCAATCTCCGACTTGTCCAAAAGAAGTACCATGAAAAAGATAATGATTTTTTCTTTGCTGTTTTCATTAGCGGCTTGCCGGGGAAATTCCGAACAGAAAGTTGTGGATCCGGTCGTTGAGTTTGATTCTGCTTTTTGTGAGAGGTTAATGCCCGGATTAGGTGGGGGAATCACCGGAGGGGACGGAAGTATATCAATCGACTTGAAAGACGGGCGTAGTTTGTTTATGTGGGGGGATTCTTTCTTTGGTGATGTTATAAACGACAAGCGGGCAAAAGACACAAAATTTGTAATAGGCAATACATTTACAATTATTGACAAGAATGGACAACTGAAAACTTTATATAGTGGAACAAAAGAAAATCCGTTGGCATTCATTGAGGCAGATCAAGATGGGAAGAGTCCGGTTTGGTACTGGCCCGGTCATGGATTTGTAGAAAACGGAATTCTTCATTTATTTATGTCTAAGTTCCATAAAGTCGGAGAAGGGTCTTTCGGCTTCGAATATCTGTGCTGTGATTATTTCCGTTTGGATGTGGAAACGATGAAGATTATTGATAAGGAAAACTTCAAGGCTGCCAATGAAAACAATGTACATTACGGGCATGCAGTACTTCCATATAAAGGAGAAATATATGTATATGGAACAAGGGCTGATGCTATGGGGATGGCAGAAGTACACGTATCAAAAGCAAAGCTGATAAATGATAAATTGGTGGACTTTTCTTATTGGGACGGAGCCGAATGGCAGACTGATGCCCGAAAATCACAAAGAATAGCAGGGATTACGAAAAGTGTTTCCGAGCAGTTTAATGTTGTAGAACTGGAAGAAAAGATAGCACTGGTATCACAAGACCGTTCGGGGAATGTGAAAGATATCTATTCCTTTATTGCAGACAAGCCGGAAGGACCATTTAGTAATGAAAAACTGCTTTATAAGGTGGAGGAGAGTGGCTTTGAGGTAGACAGTATGATGACCTATAATGCAATGGTACATCCTCAATATAGAAAAGACGGTAAGGTTTTAATGTGTTATAATGTAAATACATATAGCATGACGAAATTGTTTGAGAAGGCTTCTTTGTATCAGCCTCGTTTTATATGGGTGCCGGTTGAGAAAATTGTAAAATAAAAGAGATAATAGGTATGACAAAAATAACTTTAAGAAAGATAGTGACCTCATTGATAGGGAGCATAATGCCCTTGGCAATGTTTGCTGGTCAAGATAATGTAGCTCCTCAGGCAAAAGTTTCAGTTTCGGATATATTGGGAATCGGATTCGAGGCGCGTAATTTGGTGGATGGTAAGGTTATGTATGCTAATGAGGGAGAGTGGGCATGCAAAGGAAGCGTGACTTCATGGGGAGTTATGCACTTACCATGGGCTCAATTGGACTGGGACAATGAAATAGATGTTGACCGGATAGTACTATATGACAGAGTATCGGAGTTGGAGCATCTTGCCGGGGGAACATTACACTTTAGTGATGGATCAAAAGTTAGTGTTACGGCAATCCCTAATGATGGAAGTCCTAAAGAAGTTTGTTTTCCATCTAAGAAAATAAAATGGGTTCGTTTTGAGGCAACTGATGGCGCAGGAAAAAATATAGGTTTATCCGAAATAGAAGTATTCCGTACTCGTGGTGAGAATACAGAATATGTAGAATGGGTAGATCCTTATATTGAAACGACAAGAGGGCGCTGGTTCTATTGCACTCCGGCAGCTCGCCCTTTTGGAATGGTGGCAGCGCATGCTTTTACCCGCAACAAAAACCAAGGTGGCGGCGGATATAATTATAACTTTAATGAGGTCTTAGGTTTCTCTCAAGTTAATGAGTGGATGGTGTCCGGACCGAATATAATGCCGGTATCCGGTGGAGTAAATCCGACTCAAGGAATGGATGGAAATCGGAATTCAAGCATGAAAGTGAAATTATTCAGCCGGGGTATCATCGTCTGTTTCTTGACAGATATAAGACGTGGGTGGAATATACGGCAACTGATAGGGTGACATTTTATCGTTTGAATTATACATCTGACAAGAATGCCAAACTACTGGTAGATATAGGTAGTGTATTAGGTAATTGTTCTATGGATAAAGGGGCGTTATTGCGTATTAGTGATAAGCGTATTGTAGGTGAATTTATGACGACCGAACGTTTCTGGGGAGGCCCAGACAGCCTTAAACTTTGTTTTGTCCTTGATTGTAGTGTTCCGATAAAGAAAATAGATGGATGGAGTGAGAAAGGAATCAATCCGGATGTAGAGGCTATTTCCGGTAATAATGCAGGTATGGTCCTTGATTTTGGAGAATTGGAAGGAAGTGAGGTGTTGTTCAAAATAGCACTTTCATATACGACTGTGGATAATGCCATTGAGAACTTGAATACAGAATTACCGCATTGGGATTTTGAAAAAATACGTAAAGATACGCGTGATATATGGAATGAAATGTTTGGCCGTATTGCGGTAGAAGGTGGAAGTCAAGCACAACACATAAAATTCTATACAGATTTGTGGCATGCCCTTTTGGGACGTCATAAAATTACTGATGTTAATGGTTATTATCCTGATTATACGGCAGGTCCGTATGTAAACAAACGTACTGCAGCACCGATGAAAATACGTCGTGTTCCAATGGATAAGACCGGAAAGCCAACGTTCAATATGTACGGCTTTGATGGCCTGTGGCTGACACAATGGAATTTGAATATATTATGGGGATTGGCTTGGCCGGAGGTTCTGGATGATTTGAGTGCTTGCTTGATACAATATGCGGACAATGGAGGCTTGTTGCCTCGTGGAGCCTGCTCAGGGGGATATTCATTCATTATGACAGGATGTCCGGCTACAAACATGCTGGTAAGTACATATATGAAAGACCTGATGAAGAAAACCAAGCCTTCTCATGCATATGAAGCAATTAAACGTAACCATGCTCCGGGAGGAATGATGAGTTATGAAAGCGCAGATGACTTGAAATTTTATGTTAAAAAAGGATATTGTCCCGGCAATGCGGGTAAAACATTGGAATGGGCTTTCCAAGATTGGGGATTAAGCCGTATGGCATTGCGTATGGGAAAGAAATCTGATGCGGCATTATATGAGAAACGTTCTCGTGCCTGGACTCCGTTATTTAATAAAAATATAGGATTGATTCTTCCCAAAAAGGAAAATGGAGAATGGTTGCATACCGATCCGTTGAACGGGCAAGGATGGGTTGAAGCTAACGCATGGCAGGCCACGTGGTCGGTTTCCCATGATTTACCCAAACTGGTTGAATTAATGGGAGGTGGAGACGCGTTTTGCGAAAAACTAAATTATGCGTTTGAACAAGCGCGTCCGACTGATTTTGTACATGCTTATAGTGGAGGATATGTAAGCTATGCTAACCAACCGGGGTGCTCTAATGCGCATTTGTTTACTTATGGCGGACAGCCATGGTTGACCCAATATTGGGTACGTCAGGTTAAGGAACATGCTTATGGTGGCATCACTCCGGATAAAGGATATGGAGGGCATGATGAAGATGAAGGACAGATGGGAGCTGTAAGTGCATTAATGTCATTGGGGTTGTTTAGTGTTACTGGGACAGAGTACGATATTCCCTATTATGATATAACTTCCCCTATATTTGACAAGATTACGATAAAGCTGAATAAGGATTATTATTCAGGTGATGAGTTTGTAATTAATGTACATAATAATTCTGCCGATAATTGTTATATCCAGAAAGCTGAGTTGAATGGTACGGACTGGATTTATGCACAACTCGACCATGTGGACTTTGCAAAAGGAGGGACTCTGAATTTGTGGTTAGGAAATATGCCCAATAAGTCATGGGGTAAACTTAAATACTTGGGTTTTAAAACTAATAAATGATCAGTTATGAGTAAGAAGTTTTATCTGATTTCTTTGCTTTTCTATTTCTGTGCACTCTTTATGAGTGCGCAGAACTCGTTAAGGCTGTCTCCGATATTTGCTTCAGGTATGGTATTACAGCAAAATGCAGATGTTATATTTTGGGGGTGGGGCGAACCAAACAAAAAAGTGAATATTTTTTTCGGTTGGGATAATAAAATGCTTGAAAGTAAGGTGAATGAGAAAGGACGTTGGGAAGTAAAAGTGAAAACCCCGTCAGCCGGTTATACGCCTTATACCGTATCTATCTGCTCTGCCCAAGATTCGATTTTGCTTTCTGATATTCTTATTGGTGATGTCTGGTTTGTTGGTGGGCAAAGTAATATGCAGATGAATTTTCATGGGAATCCGGATCAGCCGGTGCAAGATGCCCAGAAAATACTGTTGCGCTGTAAGCATAAGGGGATACGCTTGTTTAGAGTTAATAACGGATATGCTATTTCTGCTTCTGATACTTTGACGATTGATGGAAAATGGACTTCTGCAAGTCCAGACAATGTGAAAGAATTTAGTGTAGTAGGTTATATATTTGGGGAAAAATTACATGAGTTGGCTGATATACCTATTGGATTGGTACAATCTGCACATGGAGGATCGTCTGCGGAAGCTTGGCTGGACTACGAGACATTGGAAAGGTTTGGTGGATTTGATTTGAATTTGGAGCGGAAGAAAATAGATCCTATATGGTATGCATTTGAACCGACGGTTCTTTATAATAAGATGTTGGCCCCCATGCTGCCGCTGACGGTAAAAGGAGTGATTTGGTATCAAGGAGAATCGAACGTAGAGCGCCCGGAGCAGTATCGAATGTTATTCCCGGAGTTGGTACGTACATGGCGCAGATATTTTGCAGATGATAATCTACCTTTTTATTATGTTCAAATAGCTCCCTATAATCATCAAAAAGTTAATTCTGCTATATTTAGAGAAGTTCAATTGGATTGTATGAGGACAATTCCCAATGTGGGCATGGTAGTGACTTTGGATGTCGGGGAGGCGGATATTATTCATCCGGCGCGTAAAGAAGTGGTTGGAGAAAGGCTTGCTTATTGGGCATTGAACAAGGTTTATGGTTATTCGGCTTTTGGATGTAGGGGACCGGAGTTTCGTTCGATGGAAATACGCGACGGCCATGCTTTTTTAAAGTTTGATTTTGCTCCGAACGGTCTGTCTTTTATGGGAAAACAACCATTGGGGTTTGAGGTTGCAGGTGAAGATAAAGTTTTTTATCCAGCTAAAGTCAGGATTACTCCGGCTTTTTGGGGAAACGAAGGACTTGAGGTTTGGAGTACTGAAGTTGCCAAGCCGGTGGCAGTACGTTATGGCTTTTCAAATTATGTGGATGGGTCATTATATAATACAGAGGGTTTGCCCGCCTCTTCGTTCCGTACAGATAATTGGTAATAAGGTTTTAATTATATATGGTATATGGCTTCAAATTCTAAAAAGAAAATAATCCCTGTTTTAGCTGCATTTTTTGTAATGGGCTTTTGTGACATAGTGGGCATCTCTTCTGATTATATGCAAACTAGTTTTGGCTGGTCTTCTACGATGACCGGATTTGTACCTTCTATGGTATTTATTTGGTTTCTCTTTTTGGGAATTCCGATTGGAAATAAGATGAACCAATGGGGACGTAAGAATACGGTGCTGTTGAGTATGGCAGTGACAATAGCCGGAATGTTTCTGCCGCTTGTGATATACAGTAGCGCGACTTGTATCGTTGCTTATATTCTGTTAGGTATAGGAAATGCTATCCTGCAAATATCCTTGAATCCTCTGCTTGGCAATGTTATAACCGATCAACGTATGCTGACAAGTAGCTTGACTGCAGGGCAGGTTATAAAAGCGATTTCTTCGTTGGTCGGCCCTGAAATAGTATTGTTTGCTACATTACATTTTGGTAATGAACATTGGTATTATTGCTTTCCTATGTTGGGTGGAATAACTTTATTCTTTGGATTATGGCTGGCAGCGACGCCCATTCAACGTGAAACATCCTCAGGCGAATCAGTATCATTGGGTAAATCTTTTGCGCTATTGAAAAACAAAACACTTTTGGTATTGTTTTTAGGTATTTTTTTCATGGTAGGGGTGGATGTTGCAACCAATTATATTAGCTCGAAGTTGATGACTTTGCGTTACGAATGGACTCCTGATGAAGTAAAGTTTGCACCGCAAGTTTATTTTCTAAGCAGGACGATCGGTGCATTTTTGGGAGTTTTTCTCTTAACAAAAATTTCGGCTTTACGTTATTTTCGGATGAACATTCTGGCATGTGCTTTAGTTTTGTTATTACTCATGTTTATAGATGGACACGCAATATTGAATTTGATTTGTATTGGAGGTGTCGGACTTTTTTCAGCATCTGTTTTCTCCATAATCTATTCATTGTCTTTTCAAGAGTTTCCTACTAAAATGAATCAGATTTCCGGCTTGATGATAACGGCTGTCGCCGGTGGCGGAGTTGTGACTCCTCTTCTTGGAATGGCGTTGGATTTTGCTGGGGTTACTGCAGGTTTATCGGTAATTCTACTTTGTGTGTTGTATCTGATATATTGTGCTTTTGGTGTAAAAATACAATCTTAATGATATATATTGTATTTCTGCCTAGACTAAATTCTCCCGGTAATATGAGGAAATAGTGAAGGCAGATTTCATTTGAAAGAAAAAATGCTACTCAGTAAATCCTTATATTGGGAATATACCGGGTAGCAAATTTTTATGTTCAGTAGCGACTGTTTATTTCACCTGAATAATATCATAATTCAAATCGCTTACAGCTTCTTGCAGGCTGTCGTTTACCAGTCTTAAAGTAGTGTCATTTACAACAACGAAGTATACGGGATCCTCGCCGTCATTGGGAGTTAACTTATAGGCAGTTTTCTTATTGTTGTTGGCATCTTTTTGGATAACTTGGCGCTTTCCTGTGGAAGTGAAAGATTTGTTCTTCCCCGGTCCTTCTGCATCCAGATAGGTCGTAACTAAGGTATAACCGCTTTCACCGTCAGGGCCTATGCTGTCGACACTCAGTACGTACTGGATACCCGGACCGTCGGCTGCGGGAAGTATACCCTCATAAACGGCTACTGCAGAGGAATCGTTGCCTACGACAGTCATGACACCTTCATCCATGGTGTCGTTGTTTTGATTTCCTTTTGATTGGCAGGATACCAATGCAGCGGCAATCGCTGCAATCATCATTACTTTTTTCATTGCTTTAATGGTTTAAATTAATATTAAGAGACGCCAATAGCGTTATTCTTCGTCATCCCGTTTAATAACGAGTAATTTATCTACTCTTCCGCGATCCATATCCACTATCTCAAACTCCAGGTTCTTGTAGCTGAAAATGTCACCGGCTTTCGGAACCCGTCCGATGAGGAACATTGCAAGCCCGCTTAAAGTGGTGAAGTCCTCTTCTTTCAGGTCGTCATAGTTCAGTATGCCCATTGCTTCCATAAAGTCCCCTATGTTCATGGAGGCCTCCACCAGCATGGAACCGTCTGCCCGGGTGACTATATCTTCTTCTTCCGTTTCGTTCTCTTCCAAAATATCACCGAAGATACTTTCCGTCAAATCGTGTAAGGTGATAATACCTTCTGTATTCCCATACTCGTCTACAACAACTCCGAACTTGTTTTTGTTCTTCTTAAAGAGCTCTAAAACTTTCTTGGCATATAAACTTTCGGGAATAAACAGTGGAGGGCGTGCAATTGTACGCAGATTGAACGGCTGTTCACCTCCTAACATCAGGATGATGTCTTTTACGGAGACTACTCCTATAATTTCATCCTTTCCGCTTTCCACCAACAGATATTTGCTGAAATGCTCTTCGTGGATAACTCGTAGAACTTCTTCTTGTGTATCTGTGGGGTGAAGTACTATTACATCACGACGATGTGTCATCAGGTCGTTGGCTCTTTTGTCCGAGAAACGAAAAACATCACGAAGCATTTCGGTCTCGTCCTTATCGATGACACCTTGTTCGGAGCTTTGGTGCAAAATCATTTTCAGTTCTTCTTGTGTCATCTGCCGTTCTTCTCCTTCTTTCATACCGATAAGTTTATTTGTGAGCTTGGTTGAAGCGCTGAGAAGACAAACAAAAGGATAAGATACTTTAGTCAGGATAATCATAAACGGACTTAGCAGCGTGGCGTAGCGCTCCGGGTTGTTTAAGGCTATGGATTTAGGAACCAGCTCTCCGATGATGAGGGATAAGTAGGTAATGACGGCGACAGTGGTGATCATAGCCAAGTCTTTGGCATATAGTTCCAGACCGGG
>UMJH01046093.1_pt1 | contig 18273 bp, 21 predicted proteins | sample 1966011 | NCBI WGS metagenome assembly UMJH01 (sample SAMEA4836146, study PRJEB28245) | human gut metagenome | biome: gut microbiome; material: fecal sample | place: Denmark | collected 2008 | reverse complement strand
TTTGGTTCGCAGTTCTGACAATAGGCGGCGCAAGCCCACGAACAAAGGATTTTCTCCCAAATGCGCATCTGTCATGTGCACCAGCGGCTTTCGGACCTTAGTCAACAATATCCTAATTTACATCTGCGTCATTTCTTTCATAAATCTCCATAAATTCTTCTCCCGTGATGGTTTCCTTATCCAGAAGATACTTTGCGATCTCATGAAGCTTGCCTTCGTTTTCTTTCAGGATATTTAATGCTTTTTCATGCTGGGTACGGACGATCTTTACTACCTGCTCATCTATCATTCTGGCTGTTTCAGGTGAACAGGTCAGAGAAGTATCACCGCCTAAATACTGGTTGTTTACTGTTTCCATAGCCACCATATCGAATTCATCTGTCATGCCGTAACGAGTGACCATGGCTCTGGCGATCTTGGTTGCCTGTTCAATATCGTTAGACGCGCCTGTAGTAATAGAATGGAAGATCAGCTCTTCAGCTGCACGGCCTCCGGTAAAGGTTGCGATCTTATTTAATGCCTCTTCTTTGCTCATCAGATATTTTTCACCTGCATCTACCTGCATGGTATAGCCTAATGCACCTGATGTTCTTGGAATAATGGTGATCTTCTGTACCGGTGCGCTGTGGGTTTGGCAGGCAGCTACAAGTGCGTGTCCTACTTCATGATAAGCTACGATCTTGCGCTCATCTGCCGGGATCACTGCATTTTTCTTCTGATAGCCTGCAATGACAGTTTCTACGCTTTCCTGTAAATCTTCCTGGGACACAAGGCTTCTTCCCTGGCGGACAGCTCTTAAAGCTGCTTCATTTATAATATTTGCAAGCTCAGCGCCGCTGGCACCTGCTGTGGATCTGGCGATCACATTGTAATCAACGGATTCGTCCATTTTTACTTTGCGGCCATGGACTTTTAAGATAGCTTCACGGCCCTGAAGATCCGGAAGTTCTACCGGCACACGGCGGTCAAAACGTCCCGGACGAAGAAGAGCCGGGTCAAGGGACTCAGGGCGGTTGGTAGCTGCTAAGATAACAACGCCTCTCTTTCCGTCGAAACCGTCCATTTCTGTAAGAAGCTGGTTTAAGGTCTGTTCTCGCTCATCGTTTCCGCCCATTCCACCACCGTCACGCTTTTTACCAATGGTATCGATCTCATCGATGAAAACGATACATGGAGCTTTTTCGTTGGCCTGTTTGAATAAATCTCTTACTTTGGCTGCTCCCATTCCTACGAACATTTCTACAAATTCAGATCCGGAAATGGAGAAAAACGGCACCTTTGCCTCGCCTGCTACTGCTTTTGCCAGAAGGGTCTTACCGGTTCCTGGAGGACCTACAAGTAAAGCTCCCTTTGGAAGGCTTGCACCGATCTGTGCGTATTTATCCGGGTTGTGTAAAAAATCTACGATCTCTTTTAAGGCATCTTTGGCTTCTTCTTCTCCTGCTACATCGTTAAAGGTTACGCCTGTTTCTTTTTCTGCGTATATTTTTGCGTTGGATTTTCCAAAAGTCATTGCGCTGCTTCCACCACCCATACGCTTGGCCATCATACGGCCCATAAGCTGACCAATGATCACAAACATAAGGATCGGGAATACCCAGGTGGTCAGGAAGTTAAGTAATGGCGATGCCTGAGTTGGTATCTCTCTGCTGTAATTCTGTACTCCTGCGCTTTCCAGACGGTTTACCAGGTCATCTGCTGTAGTCATGTTTCCTGTTTTATAGGTAACCGCAGACCACGTTTTGTTTTTATCCTCATTTAATGTATACAGGATTTCTGTATAGTCACTGTTGACGTAGACCTGTTCTACGTTTCCTGAACTTAACTGTGTGGTGAACTCATTAAATGGTACTTCTACGGAACGTTCCATGACAGATGGAAATACTAACGCGTTTAATACCATTACAATGAGAAGGACGATACAGTAGTAGTATAAATAGGGTTTTCTGTTATTGTTATTGCTGCTGTTGTCGTTTTTTACGCCCATTGTTTTTCTCCTTCTATTTTGTTTTATTTTGATTTTAATTTTTTTGCGATTGCCTGCGTTTTTGGCTTTCTTGATGCTAAAATAAACCCGTTTCCAGGTTTTGTCAATAGAAAATAGTAAATTTTTATTTACTTTTAATAATTATTGACATTTCACATTTATTGTGTTACTTTTCTAGTATATGAAAATGTGTATATACAGGACAGAAAGGAGACTTTTTTATGGTTGATAAGCAGGATCTTTCTTCTGCGGGCTTAAAGTTTATGGATTTTGCCATCCGTTTTTTTAATATGGCCAAATGCCAGTACCAGCAACAGAACCAGGTGAAAGCGAATAAAGCGGGATTTCAGGTCCTTTTTATTTTAAGTATGCCCGAATATACGCAGCCTACTATGAGTTTTCTGGCTGATGAAATGGGAATTACAAAGCAGCAGCTGACAAAGCTGGTGAATGATCTGGAAGCTATGGGACTGGTGAAGAGGATCCATGATGAGAAGAACCGGCGGCAGGTTTATGTCACGTTAACGGATGAAGGCAGGAATGAGTTTGAGGAAGTGAAGCAGGCGATGTTAGCGTGTACGGTTTCGGGATTGAGAGAATTTTCGCCGGAAGAGCTGGAGTTACTTGAAGATTGTTTAGAGAAATTAATCCCGTTGTTGGAGAAATTTAAGGGGAGCTGTTAAATTGTGAAATAGTCGGACACGCCAGGAAAGACCGCCAGGAGTCGCGTACGTCGGGGCGGTCCTTTTTCCATTTTATCATTGTCCGCTTGCTTTCGCTTACGTCTGTTCGCCTGTGTCGGACTTTGTCCGTCACATTCGTACAGTCGTGCTCAAGATGTGGACAATCGATAAAATGAAAGCGGACCGTTCGCAGCCATGAAATTTTTATACACACTTTCCGATAATGATGCCGGCTCAATTCGTTCGACAGTATCGATCGTTTTTGATATCGAAGACCACGTAAGCGATCAGAAAGCCCTGGTTCGTGTCGTGCAACATCCGACGCTGAAAGATTTATCCTCCTATCTGGAAACGCCAAATGAGCTAACCGGGTACGCAAAAGAGATTGCGCTGATGCGGGAGCGGGAGCATAGTTGAATAGGCAAAGCATTATTTACTGACTTCAAAAAAATAGAAGCCAAATAATGACATCTAGCTTCTATTTCTTCCTAATATTTTCACTATGTCTCCTTTGTGTTAAGTAAACACTCCATAGAGCTTTACTACCAAATAAGCATCTAATTCCTCTTCACTGATATAATTCTTCCTTTATTCTTTTTATACGCTCATAATCATACAATTCAACTCTCTTGCAAAGCTGGTGTAACGCTCCAAACAATGCATAATTTTCCCTTTCCACATCTAAATTATAATCGGCTGAATTTTTCAGCATAGAATATGCCTCCAATACTTTTTTTGTATATTCAATTCCCATTGGGCGATTCGAAATTTTGTAAATGTATTCCCCTGCATATTCATCTGTTTGAATCAACCTGAACAATTCTTCCGGAAAAAAGCTCTGAATTGCATATATCTCTTCTGCACTTTTCTTTTTAGCAGACTCATTATATAAAGCAGTGCATACTTTATTATTACAATGCTTGTGGGTACATTCAAAACTACATCCGTTATTTAATAATAATATTATATCGAATCCTCTGTCTATGTAACTGTGTCTCCCCTTTAAATCCCTTAAATACCTTTGTCCGAGAACGACCGCATCAAAACTAGAGTCAATATTTTCTATTCCATTGCAAAAGCTACTGATCAAATATGCTTCCGGATATGCCTCTCGCAATATTTCCACGGAAGAATTAAGACATACCACTTCATCTGGATAAATTTTCAGTTGATTTAAACACTCAATTCCCCTTTTTACATCCTCCGTAGACAGCTTCGTATTAAATGTAACTTCTGCCTTTATATTATTTTGCTTTAAGATACATACTACTTCCTGCAATTTCTTACTGTTATTCTCGTACTCTTTTTCTAGTGCCATTCGACTATAAAAAGCTTTTCCTAACGGCACAGAAAAATAAACACTTTTTATTATATTGGAAAAGTTTTTAAAAAAATCTTCCAATTCTTTTAAATCTGTCTCTAAATTTAACCCTATATTAAACTGTTTCATTTTTTATTTTATACGCTGCCCGTCAAAGGCAGCGTACTTTCTAGGCATGTACCTATCAACCTCCGCAAAAGAATCCAACGCAATAGCCCTGACTATAGGAAACCGTATAATCCTGACTATAAGCTATGGTGTTCGATTGTTCTCTTACCTTTTTTACAACTGAAAAAAGTTTCATATTCTCTTCTTTCAACTCCTCCATGTTGATAGCAACTACCTCTGCGCTCATATACATACTCCTCCTTAATAATATATTCAAATCAATGCTTCCGCTTAAGCATTGGATTTGTCCTTATGTATCTTTAAAGCAAAATTTATCTTTCTCAAATATTTTCTAACATCTTCATATTCCCATCTTAACCTACAGCCACCCATGCAATATTTCCATAAACTGCAATTATCACAAACCAAATTTATCATACTTGAATGTAACTTTTCCTTATAGCCTGTATAAATAGATTCAATGGTCTTATTTGTATCAAACAAATTTGGTTTTTCGCCCTGCAAGCAAGTGAACATATTACATGGTAATATAGAATAGTCTGTATCCAATACAACTCCAACCGGATTCATTAACTGGCAGTTCCTCCCTGGAATTACGCCTTCATTTAAAAAATCAATAATTACGTTATCCTCGAACATACAGAGTGGTATATTCATATTAAAAAAGAGTTTAACTGTTTTATCCCGCAATTCATAAAAAAGGAACTGATATGCCCTGCATATATCATACAAATCAATGGCTGTTCTGTTTTTTTTCTCCATATCTATCTGTTCGCTGCTGATAATGATTTGTTTTATATTCCACCTTTGAATACCGTCTGCTACTTTCTTCAAAAATTTTTCATCAAAACGATCCAGCACATATGTATATTCCATCAGATAATTTGAGTCAATCACTTTTCTTATAACAGCCTCATAAGCACTAAAATCCTTTTTTCCTGTCACTCTTTCGTATGTCTTTTCAGTAAATGCCTTAATCGAAATAGAACATTTCGCTCTCCTACTGATACTATCTAAAAAATCTTTATTTTCAAGCGCAAGTCCATTGGTCTGCACAGCGACTTTCATTTTATTTTTTTCTAACAATGACAGTAATTTTTCTAATTCTTTGTATAGCGTCGGTTCGCCTCCCAGCAAAACAACTTTCTCAATTCCATGTGCTTTTAAAATACAAATCATTAATTCTATTTTTTCAAAATCCATGAAGGACATATCCCTCAGTCGTGAACTAGCATAACAAAATCGACAATGCATATTGCAATTTCGGTTTAAATTTAACCAGGCTATTTTTAAATCCATCATTTTGTCCCCTAGCAGTAATCCATACATGTTCCATCTGAAAAATAAGTACATTCACAAAAGCATCCGGGCCGAGGGGAGTTTTTTCGTACTCCACACTCCTGACATTTCACAGAATACAATGCATCTAACAATTTCTTTTGAAAATATTGAAAATCAGAAAACATTTCTGTTATATTCTTCTGATAAATATTTCCTATTGATAAATCCGAATGATCCATTGCAATACATGGATAGCATGTCCCATCTGATGTAATCCTTAATACACTTATACTATCCGGCTTTAGCAACAACGGACACAATTGATCGGAAAACAAACCGCTTTGTAAAATATTTGGATAAATATTCCTATACCTTTTGTACTGTTCCGTTATTTCCTCACCCGACAAAGCTATTTCCTTATTTCTACATTCTCTTCCCTGTTTTGCTAAAAAACCAATCGACAACTGACAATCCAAGTCATCTGCCATCTTTTTTATCTCTTCAACATGATTTTTCGTGGCCGATGAAAGAATTGTTTTTATAATCACTTCAAATCCAAGTTTTCTACAGTATTGAATATTTTTTATAATTTCCAGAAAACAATCCTTTTGCCGAATATATTCATATGTAAACGAATCATATCCATCTACACTTATTTGAAAAAGTAGTTTGTCCTGTAAACCCTCAAACTCTTTCAGCCATAATTGCAAATTATATGCATTGGTATTAATCTTTACTTTGAACCGTTTTGCTAACATCTTAACAACATCTATAAATTTCGTATGAAGCGATGGTTCTCCGCCTGACACCGACAACATTTCAACCTGATATTCACTAAGTTGATCTGCTATATCCGTAATTTTATCCAGACTCATTTCCTCACACACTTCATGCTCACCAACACTACAATGCTTACATACAAAATTACATATTGACACAATATCAACCTGTACATTTTGAATTTTTTTAATCATAAAAATTCCTCACAATAATATTTCCACACTTTCGGAAAATCCTCTGTAATCTTCTGCGAACCTTCTATCAGCTCCATTGAAGCAAACATCGTCCTATAATATATCGTCAATGGGATAAATAGTTCTCGTATACTGTTAAAATCTATACTATCCAACTGCATATTAAAAATTCCGTGAAAATATTCCACCACATTCCCTTTAAAATGCTGTCTGAGAACAAATAAATACATAAAGTAATGAGCTAACTCCACCTCACGCGGGCCAAAACGTATATACTCCAAGTCAATCAGCTTGGGATTGTTCTCCACAACAATGATATTAGGTAAAAACAAATCCCCATGCAGTAAGCAGAATCTTTGCGGCTTCCACTTCGAATATGTTCTAAATTTTTTCTGTAGGTATTTAACAAGGCCCCGCAAGCATTCACTCATGAATTCACTTTCATCCAATGTTCCATCAAATAACATTTTCTGATAAACAACATACCGAACCTGACTTGCGTCAATCTGTTTTTGGGAAATAGCATCTCTTTGGTTCGATATATACGCATAATATCCCTGAGAATAATATGTTTTCCGTACATTGTAAAAATATTGTAGGCATTTATAATACAATCTTTTAAACTGCTCTACATCAAATTGAAAAAACATATCGTAGCTTGCGCCTTTTCTTATTTTAAGAAAATTTTCCTCAATATTAAAGTCTGGCAAAGCTCTCATGGGTATTACAAACTCCTGTATCATACGGTAATTCTTTACTTCAAACCCTTTGTCCTTTTTTATATACCATCTGTCATCGTTCACATTCATATTTCTTAAGGTAATTATAAATAAACTCGTTTGTTATTTTATATGCGTCACAAAAATAATCCTTGCTGAAAAAAGAACCTTCCTTCAAAAAAGCATTATAAGGACAGCCGCCATGGCAAAAAATCCAGTTTGAACATTCACCACACTCGCCGCTTTGCAATATTTCCTTGCGGTTTTCCATATATACAGCATCTTTCATAAAATCTTCCAGCGACATATTAGCGATATTCCCAACCCGCATTTTCGCATTTCCACACATTCTATGACAGTGATAAAGGTCTCCATTTGCATCTACAGAAACAAAACCCAAATAACAGTTTTCACTATTCGTGCATACCCCCTTTATATGTACTTGTCCTACAAACAATCGAATTATGTCCTCATAATTAGCAATCTCACAAAGATTCGTTTGATCCTCTACCCAGTACTTAAAAAGTTCAATACAAAATTTACCGTATTCAGCCGCCGTAATATAAAGCTTTTCATCTTGAGCAGGTACAATTCCTGCAAATATAGGGTTAAATCGATAGTGTAAATTATTTATGGCAAAAAATTCATAAAATGCTTTTACATTTAACAGCGTCTTCTTTGTAATTGTTGCTACACAGCCTGTTGGTATACCAGCGTTTTTACATCTGGCAATTCCTGCACAAATCCTGTCAAAAAATCCATTTCCCCCACGATCAACACGCTGAAAATCATTTAGCTCCTTATCGCCATCAATGCTGATTCCAACTTTTATGCTGTAATCTTTAAATAATTCTATAACCTCAGCATTAATCAAGGTTCCATTGGTCTGAATTGAAGTTTCTACTCTTACACCATGTTTTTTTAATTCTTCAAAAAATTTTCTATAATTACAAACATTGATTAGCAGTGGTTCCCCTCCATGAAGTATCAGATTCACTTTTTGAGAACGGTTCCATTTCTGAACCTGTTCCAAAAATGAAATTAGATCATCCATCACTGATACAAAATATTGATTTGAATCTGTTTTTATCTGATTGATGTTTTTTTCAAACTGTCCCTCAAAACAATACTTACACGCCATATTACAGGCATTTGTTGTATTATAAATAACCGTTAAATTCTGTCTTTCAATGTTCATAGCTGGTCTCCTAGTGTCTGTATAGATAATATCAAAAACACCCTTTTTGTTGTTTTAAAATTCTTTAATACCTTGATTTATCAGAATGCTGCAAATTAAAAATTATTACTGCCTTAAAAGAAGTATAATGGGTTCACCACAAATACACTTATCACCAAAGGAGCTTTTAACCGGCATCAACGTCAAATCCGCCTATTATCCATCCGTTTGCATCAAATTTTAAATCCAACAAACGTATTGCATCTAACGAAGAGGAGAATCCTTCATACCGTGTAGGATATTCTTTCGGCGTATAATGCCTGCTTTCTGAAGCGCTATCTCCAAATCTCCATTCAATATCTGCACCTTTACTTAAATAGACCGTTTCCTTTGTCGGCACGTACATTGGTATTCCATAAATACCATCTATTTTTACATAGGTAATCGTAAAATTTTTCAATTCATAATAACTTCCACAATCCACAATCTCCTCACAAAGGATACCAACATTCTTTTCAAGACTGATATACATATTCAGTAAATTAGTTCCAGATGCCACGCTGGATTTTCTCTGTATCTGTCCATTAGAAATCCAAGCTCCATCGGAATTAACCTGATTGCCATTTATAACTTTGTCAGATGCCATAACTCCATTGGCATCAAAATAGTAACATTCTGCATATCCATCATAATTTCCATCCAGCCAGTACCAGCCATTTCTAAGAATTGTTCCATCTCCGTTATCATAGTTCCATTGCTCTCCACTTTGTTTCCACGTTCCGGCATAGGACACATTTGTTCCACACACAATTAGCAGCAAAGTTATTGCAGCAACCCCTATATTCTTTTGTCCCTTTTTCATATTTAGATACTCGTCCTTTTTATAAGTTTTTAAGATTTCCCCAATACTCTGTTGTCAGCGCCCCTTCAAGTGGGTCATCATATCCCCAATAAGGAGCTTCCAAATAGCAATCGCCTGTATTTAAATCGACAATGTACTTACCTCTAAATCCAGTTGGCCAACGTTCCCAAATAACAGCAATGTTCTCAGAATCACTCTCTTCCAAGGTAAGACCATAAAAATCATACGATGAGTAACTTCCTTTATTGTGATTATATATAATATTCAATGCTTCTTCCGCTGTCAGTTTTTCGCTTTTGCCCGTCTGTGTCTGACTGCTCACCTGTGTCTGAACAACACCTTTAACAATCCATGCTCCACTTGTATTTACAACATAGCCATCTGGCGTCACATTGTTCATCATGCAATAGCCGTTAGAATCAAAATAATAACATTCGGATACCCCGTCTCCATTTCCATCTATCCATTTCCATTCTCTCTGTGGATACGTTCCATCATCATTCTGATACCACCAGCCAACATTATCCTGTCTCCAGCCCGCCGCAAATGCTGTCGTAGAAAACATAAATACCGAAGCCACTGCAAGACCCAATATTACTAATTTCTTTTTCATAAATGATTCCACCTTTCGTAAAAAATATTATGAATCTGCCTCTATTTTTCATTTATAAATCTATATAAGACGGCTCTACTAACGTATCAAAATAAGCACTAAATTCCTGCTCCGTAATTTTTGAATTGTTTTTATAATAAGTCTCATTTCCTCCTGTTGCATCCCACGCCAAGCTGAACTTAGAAACCAGCTTTGAGCCACTTATTCCCATAAAATCATAACCTCCTAGCATAGAGTTAGGTCTAAAGTCAGTCAGCGCCAGTGCCCGATATGTCTCTGAATATCGTATGCTGCCAAAATAATATCCATTATCTAATATTTTCACCGCTCCGCTTTGTGCATCAGCAGAACATATTAATGAATTAAAAAATACCCCATCACTTATAAGGATCAACTCCTGACTTCCATCCCCGTCAATATCCAAATAAGCATATTTACTTGGTGCTTCGGTCCATTCGGATGTATATTTCCTATATTCTTTGTTTTGAAGAAATGACTTAAATATATTCTGCACCTGTCTTTCCGAAATTCCTTTGCCCGTCTGTGTCTGACCGCCCACCTGGGTCTGCACAACACCTTTGACAATCCATGCTCCACTTGTATTTACAACATAGCCATCTGGCGTCACATTATTCATCATGCAATATCCGTTAGAATCGAAATAATAGCATTCGGAAACCCCGTCTCCATTTCCATCTATCCATTTCCATTCCCTCTGTGGATACGTTCCATCATCATTCTGATACCACCAGCCAACACTATCCTGTCTCCAGCCCGCCGCAAATGCTGTCGTAGAAAACATAAATACCGAAGCCACTGCAAGACCTAATGTTACTAATTTCTTTTTCATCAACGTTTCCACCTTTCGTATGCAATTTTGTTTTTAAAAATCGGAATCCAGATAATCCTTTATGTTAAGCGCTTCGCCGGATTCGTCATACAAGTATACTGATACCGATTTGTTTTCCGGTATTACTCCAAGTGTTGTATTTTCATCTACATAGACACCTTGCTTTACATAAATCTCATCCGTCTTAAGTCCTGTATATTTTGTCTGATAACCATTCTCATGTTCAATCGTTACGCTTCCATTTCCAGCACTTGCTACACGGCCAAAGGAATGAGCATGCACATGATTGATACGCTTGTCCGACTTATCTTTTTTCCATGAAAATACAACATAAGGATGGCTTTTTCCATAATTCCGTTTCACCCTGGACTTTGCATTGTTCAAAATTCTTCCCTGAAATGGTCTGGTTCCATTTGTTATAACCATACTGCCATCATCCCGGATATCAAAGCTGGCATTGACTGTGTATGCCTCTGCTGATTTGGAATTATCTTTCTTCACTTCAAACCATTTATCATGGAAAATCTCGATATGCTCTCCAATCGTTGCAGAAATATAGTATTTATATTTACCTTCTTTTAATTCCGAAAAATCAAATGCATCTGCCACACTGCTTATGTCATAAGAATAGGTATACGGTTCTATATGTTTTTCCACAAATGTTTCTCCACCTGACATGGATTTTAGCGTGACATAAATAGAAGAAATCGGATAATTTGCATTGATCACTCCATGAACACGGTAGTCTGTTCCTTCTATAACGCTCGGCTCTGTTGGTGAAAAATCATCCAGGGAGTATGTCATTTTCCGCAAATATTTCATATTGAAATAATCTTTGATTAACTGCTTTTCTTCTCCCAATGCATTTGTGGCTTTCACAATGTAAGCATATCCGGCACCACTTTGCATAAGATATCTCGTATCCATCTCTCCCAGATCCAGATCAGCGAGATTTACCTGGTTGGACATTACCGAATACGTTTTTTTCTTACTGCGTGTTCCCAGATATGTTGTTCTCAACTCAACAGTTACATCTTTTATGGTTCCTCCTGATGTAATGATGCCTGTCAACGGGACAGTTGTTCCCACATCATATTTTCCACCAATTGTCTGATGATCTGTGAGTGTCAATGAATACTCTCCTGTCTGCACTGCGGTCGGATTCTCTGCCTGCGCCTGCTCTGTATTTCCGCTATTGGAATCAGTATACTCGCTGACCTGTGTCTGACTTCCCACCTGTGTCTGCACAACGCCTTTATCAATCCATGCTCCACTTGTATTTACAACATAGCCATCTGGTGTCACATTATTCATCATGCAATATCCGTCTGAATCGAAATAATAGCATTCTGAAACCCCATCTCCATTTCCGTCTACCCATTTCCATTCTCTCTGCGGATAAGTCCCATCTTCGTTCCGATACCACCATCCGTAACCATCATGAATCCACTCTCCTGCAAACGCTGTCGTGGAAAACAGAACTACAGAAGCCACCGTAAATCCCAATATCACTAATTTCTTTATTCATAGTCCACTCCACCTTTTGTAAAATTTCGCATCTCATTCCAACCCGAAATAGGCGTACTCAGATTTCAAAATAAACGGAACCGGTGACTCTCCATAATCATTCCATGAAACGACAAAAGCATCTCCGTTTACAATTTTATTTTTAAAATATTCCCTCAGTTCATTATGAATCGTTTCTCCCAGTTCAGAATAATTCAATCTGCTAAAATCATATTTTGCAAGTATGCTCTTAACTGCAATATTATTTACATTCCTGGCAGCACCATAATCTCCAGTCCACTCATTCCCATCTAAAGAACTTCCATATGTTTGAATTTCATTCCACTGATCATGGGTTCCTTTTTTCCTTATGCAGAAATTCACCCCATCCTTGCGTGCAACATACACAATATCAAAAATACTCTCTAAATCCTCCATTGTGGTTGTCCCATCTATTCCACACGCACACTCATTTAGTTTCTGGTATATCTCTATTCCACCTTCTCCATCCTCTTTCCAGGTTCCATTTTCCAAAAAGAGAAATTCATGATTTTTAATAAGCGTACTATTTCCCGCACATCCACTTAAATCAACGTTTCCATTCGCTTCCACTTTTGGCACAGGTTCTCCCTTTTTATAATAAACGGTTATGCTGTTATCTATTGTGTCTGACCTTTTCAAAGTGATTTTTACTGAATCGAAATCCGCTTCATTATAATGGTTTTCCAATGCGTCTATAACATCGCCAAATGCCGGATTCACCTTCAAATTCTGTTCTCCAGCAAACACCATGCCCGACATATTAAGACATATCGCAGCACTAAGTCCAACAAACGCCATCATTTTTTTCATAAATCATTCCACCTTTCTCATTTTCTCTTTAAAAATCAGAACCTTATTCTGATCATGCTTTGCATGCCTTAACGGCCATCATAAATTTTGGTATCCTGCACCTTCCCTCCAATTTTTTTTAATTTTTTTCTGGTCGCCCATACATAGGAAACTTTGGGAAGCATCCTTACCTTTTCACCCTGGTCTACTCTTAATAAGTCCCCTTTGGATATGTAAAACACCGCACCATTCTCCGCAAATACAACCTGCTCCACCTGATTATCCAAAACAGATTCTTCTATGATGTCTTCACCGAAATGGATCATACTTAAGGTACTTAAATTTTTATATTTTTCTATTCTTCCACGACCATATAAAGTACCATATATGATTTCCCGCATATTCCCAGATTCTTCCCCCTTTAGACTATAAATGTCCACTCCATCTATATATCCCTGGGAAAAATCAGTATCAATAGGTTTTAAATTTTCCTCTGCGTCAATTATTGAAAGTTGATGTTCACTGCTTCTTTCATATGTGTTTGCATACAAATATATCTTTTTATCATCCGATGAAGAATCTATAATTACCCCACTATCGCCATCACAATTTGCAGCTAATAATTTTTCACTCACTATCGTACCATTCTCAACTTTCAAAATTGCGTAATTATATTTAAACGGATCATTCAAGTCCTTATGTGGGATATCATAGCGAACCACAAGATTTCCGTTTTCAAGGATCCCCTCTATATCCATACTTGATTTATTTTCCAAATCAATATTTAAAGACAAACGAAGGAAAGTCTTATTTATATATACATATATTTGTCCGTCTTTTACATAACCAAATGCATTTATAGGAATATGCGATGTTTCTACTTCACTTTCCAATAATGTTTCTGTATTTCCATCATATTGATATACATCAGCTTTTTTATTTCCTGCATCTCTGGAAAATAAAATATCAATCGTTTCATCATCAGACTCATTTCTATACGTTTTTACATTTTCTATGTATCTGACTATTTCTCCGTTTTTCTTTATACTGTATAATGTTCTTCCATCATTCTCTCGTTTTGAATAAAGCATGACCTCTGTTTCATTTTTTGCCCTTATAACAGACTTCACCTTCTGTTCGATTTTCTCGCATTCATCCGTTTTTATGTTATAACGCCACAAATTAAAAAGGTTATCTGCGTGCTCATCCGCATCTATCTTTTCAACAATATATATATCTTCCTCATTTATGAAATAATCAACTACATCTCCATTCAAAATCTGCTTTGCATTCTCGCCCGGACAACTATAATATAAAGTCCATACATATCTTCCATTGGAACTTTATAATACAGATAATTATTATCAGCATCTATTATCACATCTGAATCCTGAAAAATGGAATAATTATAAAAATTCGCAATCAAATATTCTGATTCTGCATCTTCATAATCTTTCCGGTACATCAATTCATCACCATTTTGAAAATATGCAATTGCCTTTGATGTTTTATCTTTCCCCAATAAACCGGCAGCAATTGAATTGTTTTTCTTTCCACAGCCACATATTCCGATTACCAGTATTAACACAAACATCCACAAAACATTACGCTTGCTCACAATATTCCCTCCCTCGTTTTTTCTACAGATGCGGCACCAAAAATTTCGATGGATCAAAAAAGAGCGCATTTCCTTCTGTCATTTCTCCATATTGATAATCCCATCTGCTTACATCTAACCCAACGTAATGCAATTCCATTTTTTCAGGATCATAGTCTTCGCATAAAACAACAACGCCTCCAGTTCCGGCAATATCAAAATAATAGCGGTTTCCATCAGACCAGCTTAAATCTATATAAAGACTGTCTATATTCCGGTCTCCATTTAAAACAAACCGTGCTGATTTTATTAATGCCATATTAGAATCTCTCATAATGTCATCTGAATCTGGCAATTCTGATTCAAAATCAGATAAATACCATGTATTTACCCCATCGTATTCCAAAGTTAAATTTACATCTGCATTTACAATCGTATCGTATCCTTCGACAATCTCTTCAACCGGAAATGAATCCTCTATATTCCCCTGAAATGCCGCCGCATTCGTTACGTTCATCTTCACATGACATATATTGTCTTCCAAACTACTTTCAATCAAATTCTCCACCCAATAGCTTTGTGCATTTGAGGTTCCATAAACAGATGCAATCATATTTTTAATACTATCTTCAACCGGGACCTGAAGCGCTTCAGATTTTCTTGCATTTTGTTCTTCATACATATCTCTCATTTCCCAGTAGCCATTATCATATTTATTGTACGTCACCACAATAACACTGGAATCCTTATAATATTCATCTGCAAAATCAACGTCACACCATACGGAATACGAATCGTTATCCGTTTTACTTTTTTGTATTTTCAATGATGTAATCTCAATGTCCCGCTCCTGTCGCACAGTTCCATATAATCCATAAATATCTGCATAAATATAAGCATCCATATCTAAGAAGTCCTTATAGTTATTCATGATATCTTCCTGAATTTTCTGCTCTGCAGGTACGCCATTTTTGCTTTCTCCACATCCAGCAAGAATAACCCCGCTTACAAAAACAGATGCTACAACTATTACCCCTTTTCTCATCGTATCCCTCCACCTGCATGATTTTCTATAAATTATGATAATACTTTCTATATAGAAAGTAAATTACTTTATTCATTTTCTTGAAAATACTTTCTCTTTCAGCACTATTATACATTCTTTTTTGACAACTAAAGTTTCAATTTATGTTCCCATACAATTAAACACATAGAATCATTGATGGATTTTCTTTAGAAAGGTAAAAAGATGGATATTATAAACAGAATAAATGAACTATGTGAGGAACGCGGCATCAGCAAATACCGGCTTTCTCAGCTTACCGGTATTTCCCAATCCGCATTTTCAAAAATGAATCGCCAGCAATCTTCTCTGACAATAGAAAATATCAAACGTATCTGTGATGCTCTTGGAATTTCTTTAGCCCAGTTTTTTTCAGAGGATCGGAACTATCCAGACTTAACAGAGGATCAAAAAAATCTGATTGATTCCTGGAAGTTACTGTCTTTGTCCAAACGGGAATTCATCCTGGACATAATGAAGAAGCTGAAAGATCTGGAATAACTATTTTCAACAAAAAAGCATCTGCCAGCAGATAACTTATCTGCTGAACAGATGCTTTTTTTACAGCACCTTACTTAAGAAAGATTTCAGGCGCTCATTTTTAGGATTTGAAAAGAATTCTTCCGGTGCAGCTTCTTCCACGAAGTAACCGCCGTCCATAAACATGACTCTGGTAGCGACTTCTCTTGCAAAGCCCATTTCGTGGGTTACTACTACCATGGTCATTTTTTCATCGGCCAGGTCACGCATTACGTTTAATACCTCGCCTACCATTTCCGGGTCAAGAGCAGAAGTCGGCTCATCAAAGAGCATTACGTCTGGTTTCATACAAAGTGCCCTTACAATGGCAATACGCTGTTTCTGACCACCGGATAACTGGCTTGGATATGCATGGGCTCTGTCAGCAAGACCAACGCGCTCTAAAAGGCGCATAGCCTCTGCCTCTGCTTCCTGCTGGCTTTTTCCCTGAAGCTTCATAGGCGCCAGTATCAGGTTTTTCATGATATCCATATGTGGGAACAGATTGAACTGCTGGAATACCATTCCCATTTTCTGACGGTGTTTATCAATATCTGTCTTCGGATCTGTAATATCAGTGCCTTCAAAATAAATATGGCCTTTTGTAGGCTCTTCCAGACGGTTTAAGCAGCGTAAGAAGGTACTTTTACCGGAACCGGATGGTCCTACTACAAATACCACATCACCTTTGTAAATATCTACCGTGATATCTTTTAATACATCGATTTTTCCAAAGCTCTTTCCAAGGTTCTGAACCTGGATCAAAGGCTCTCTTTTTTTATTACCGCTCACTCTGACGCAGCCTCCTTTCCAGAATCTGGATCAGTTTTGTGAAGATCATAACAATAACCAGGTAAACCAGTGCAATTGCGATCAATGGCATGAACGCACTGTAGGTTCTGCTTCGAATGATGTCGCCGCCCTTAGTAAGATCCTGGATCGCAATATAACCTGAAACAGAGGTCTCTTTTAACAGAGAAATGAACTCGTTGCACAAAGTTGGCAGTACGGTTTTGAATGCCTGGGGCATGATCACGTACCACATGGTCTGTGCATAGTTGAAGCCAAGGCTTCGTCCTGCTTCCATCTGTCCTGCATCAATTGACATGATACCGCTTCGGAAAATTTCTGCAACATAAGCGCCGGAGTTGATGCCGAATGCCATGATCGCTACCGGAACTTTATCAATACGTGCACTTCCAAATACAACAAAATAGATGATCAGCAGCTGAACAACTACAGGTGTACCGCGGATAACTGTCAGGTAGATCTTGCACAGAATATTCAGCAGTTTTAATTTTCCTGTTTTATCGTGGGTAGAGCGGATCATACCTACGATAAATCCTAAAACAATGCCCATCATGCAGGCAAAGAAGGTTATGATCAGTGTAGTCTTAAGACCATCTGCAATATAATGCCACCGATCATCTGAAATAAAATTCAGATAAAATGCATCTGTAAAATTTTTCCACATGCCGATCATCCTTTACGTTTTAAATACTTGTTTACTCTGCCTTGATGTACTTAGCTACGATCTCGTCCAGAGTTCCGTTGTCCTTTAAGCTCTCTAATGCTGTGTTGATCTTGTCAAGCAGCTCGGAATTGCCCTTCTTTACAGCAATAGCATACTCTTCTACAGTGAATGCTTCGTCTAAGATCTTTAAGCCTTCTGACTCAGATACAAAGGTCTTTGCCGGCTCACCGTCAATAACAACTGCATCGATCTTGCCCTGGCTTAATGCCTGAACAGCCTCAAAGCCCTTGTTGTAACGCTCTACAGTAGTTCCGTCTGCTTCCAGATCAGATACATAGATGTCACCGGTAGTTCCTAACTGAACACCAACAGTCACTCCCTTTAAGTCATCTGGACCAGCGATCTTGCTGTCTTCCTTAACAATGATCATCTGGGAAGCAGTTGCATAGGTATCAGAGAAATCTACAGATGCCTTACGGTCTTCAGTTACAGTCATACCAGCTAAAGCCATATCAGCCTTACCGGATACGATCTCAGGGATAATGGAATCAAATGCGATATCTTCGATCTCTAATTCCATACCAAGCTCATCAGCAATAACCTGTGCGATCTCAGCGTCGATACCTACGATCTTGTCTCCATCATAGAACTCGTATGGTGGGAACTCAGCGTTGGTTGCCATAACCA
>UMJH01048620.1_pt1 | contig 19863 bp, 11 predicted proteins | sample 1966011 | NCBI WGS metagenome assembly UMJH01 (sample SAMEA4836146, study PRJEB28245) | human gut metagenome | biome: gut microbiome; material: fecal sample | place: Denmark | collected 2008 | reverse complement strand
CCGGTCAGAAGGTTATGAGCTGTCAGTTACAGGAAAGAACCTGACGGAATCTAACCGGATGGCAGATCAGGAAAATGTAGTCCGAAAAGCAGGACAGGTGCGTATTTTACAGGGGCTTTCAGATCATAACAGTATGGAGGCAGATGGTTCCTGGAATGATTTTACTATAGAATCCTATGGAACGGAAAACGGATATGAGATCACAGTTTCCGGTTATCCGGAGCATACAGCTTTTTATAAACTGAAGCCTGCAGAAAAAACAGAAACTTTAAAGCAGATCACAAAAATGGAAAAAATACCCAAAACTGATGTATGGGGGAATCCTGTGTACAAAAGGGCTGTAGGAGGAGAACTGAAAAAAGACAAAGAAGGCAATCTGATCTTAAAGGCAGATCCTGCAGAAGAAGAGAAAACTCCTGCTTCTGAAACTGTGTCTTATCATTTTCGCACAGCTCCTTACATAAAAGGAGAGGCAGAACCAGATGACCTGTCATTGTGGGATGCAGCGCTGGTTCCAGATTATCTGACAGAACAGGTTATGGGAATGCTTGGGCAGTTAGGGTACAGGCAGATAACAGAAGATGGAGCACCATGGGCTTACATCCAGATAGATCCCATAAACGGGGAAGCCGCAGGGCAGATCCTTGACTGGTATACAGAACATGGTTTTTATGACATGGCAGATATAGAAGAGATCATAGAAGCAGATGGAAGCTGGTATGCAAAACTGCTTTATGATCATTCAGACCAGATTGCAGCAGGAACGGGGATTTATGACCCTGCAGAAGGTCAGCTTTACATAAAAAAAGAAAGACAGAACGGGCATTACTGGGTCAGTATTTCTAAGGATAAATTCCGTTTGGGAAGCCATACTGCTTTTGTAAAAGAAAAACGGGAATATGTGGAAACGGATGACATGGAGACAATGGCCTTACAGGATGAACTTATAAGTCTGGAAGATAAGATCTCTGTGATCTGGGAACCTGTATATGAACGATATGAAAAAGACGAGATATTATTGGATCCTGATGGAAATCCTGTTGCAGAAATGGAACAGGTCCCTGTTTTTGAAGAGCGGGAAATAAGCTATGTTACAACAGAAAAAGAACTGTTGTCAGCTGTATGGGATCCGGAGAAAAAAGAACACAGGATCCAGGTGGAAAATAAAACAGACTGGTCAGGAAAAACAGAGGCAGTAGAAGAAAATTTCCGTGCAGAAACAAGGGAAAAGACCATTATGGTATCCGGGATGGAAGTTCCCTATAATCAGTATCTTACATCTGCGGGAGCTGCCGTGGATGTGAAAACACAGTGGAAGGACACAGACCCGGGCAGTTTTGTACAGTATATCCATCTGGCTTATCCGGGGCAGAATCAGACGATCCAGGATGGAGGAACAAAGAAAGAACCGGTACTTATGCTGGAACGTGTGATCCGTCAGCCGGTGCGCATTACAAAGCATATTTCCCAGTCGTCCTATGAAAATGTTAATACATATGGTTCTGTTCATAATGATCCTCTCACCAGCTTTCTAGGATTATTTGGAAAAAATGGACAAACAGAAGGAAGAAAGATATTAAACCAGTTTTCATTCCGGATCTATTTAAAACGGGATCTGTTAAATGTTTATTCAGGTGATGATGGGCAAGCCAGGAGACTGCTGGAAGAAAAGCCGGATGGCAGTTTAAATTACAGGAAGTTTTTTGATGCAATGGATGGTGCAGAGCAGAAAAAAGGTGGTTTTTATCCAGATGAGGTCCTCCGGCAGTTTGCCCTGGATCATTATGACATAAAATCTTATAAAGAAGAGGTATTGAAAAACTGGCCCTATATGGACAGTGACCGGGCCTATGAACGGGCATTAAAACAGGCAAAAGAGGAAGCAGCAGTTTACCTGGATGGGTTTGCAGGCTTAAAAGAAAGTTTGTCCATAGAATGGGAGCGGGATGAAGACGGTGGTACAGATGGAAACAGAAAGACTTTGCAGTGCAACCGAAGAGATGGAAAAGAATGTTATTATGAATATTCCATTCCTCTGCCTTATGGTGAATATGTAATAGCAGAAGAAATACCATCGGATCTGCCTAAAGAACTGGCTAACCGTCATTATAAAACAGAAGAACCAAGGGAGATCTTTCTGCCTTTTGTGCCGCAGATCATAAAAGATGAAAATACAAAGGAAGAGATCGTTTTAGACGAGACAGGCAGTGCATATTTCCGTTATAACAGCAGTGACAGTCCAGATGAGCTGATCCGTAAATACAAGATCCGTTTTAATGAAGAGGACCGCAAGATACACACTGACAATATAGACGGCTCGTTTAAAATTTATCCCTATGGACTGGATAAAGATATAGATCCGGGAAATACTTTGGGAATAGTTTCACAAAGTGAAGATAAAGAAATCCTGGACAGTATTATTTATGATGGAAATGAAACGGAAAATGGACAGATACAGATCCGGCATCAGGTACCGGCCATGAAGGGAGAAAACAGGGCAATAGAAGGGAAATTTGCACCTATGTTAGTGCCATGGAGCATCCTTGCACCACAAGCAGACCGGATCAATCCGGATACGGGAAATGTGGAAACTTTAAAGCCAGGTGGTGAGGGAGCGGATTTTAATTATGCAGCTTTTAAACAGGAAGATTTTGAAAATACCTATTTCCATTCCAGGCTTCGTATTGAAAAAGTGGACAGTGAGACAGGGGAAAACATCATCCATGATGGAGCATTGTTTCGGATCTATGCAGCAAAAAGAGATGTGAAAAAAGCAGGTATAGGAAGTGTGACCGGAACAGGTCAGGCGTTATTTGGACCTGCTGTGGATCATGAAGGAAATAAGGTGTTGGATACAGATGGAAAAGAGATCCTTTATCCAAGAGTAGGAATGGACAATGAATCAGAAGCTGATCTGCCTGTACAGTTAGATGAAGATGGGATCCCGCTGTACGATGAAAGCCAGCGGATCAGCCAGGTGGATGAAACAGGCACAGAAAGAGGCATATTCCGTTCTTTTACCACACTGCGGGAAGTGATGGTGGATGGGAAACTGGAAAAGATCCCGGTGGGGTATATTGAAACGCCAAGGCCTTTAGGAGCAGGAGTATATGTCTTAGTAGAGGTGCAGGCACCGGACGGTTATGTAAAAAGCCGGCCTGTGGCCTTTGAGATCTATGGAGACAAAGTATCTTATTATCAGGAAAATATACACAGGGACGGGACCATGGATGGCTATGAGCGGAAAACAGCAGCAAAATATGAGTATGCTATCCCGGTCACCGGAGAGGGAAATAAGACCTCTTATGAAACAGTCAGCCAGATCCCTGTAAAAAATCATCCTTCAAAAATGAAAATCCGCAAAGTAGAGGACGGGGATTCCTGTGTTGGAAATGAAAATGGGCTGTTAGAAACAGATTTCCAGGGATTAAAAGAAGAAAGCGGAGGTCTGGAAGAAAAAATACTGGTAAATGATGCTGGTGATAAGCTGATCTATCAGGTGTCCGGAAGAAAGGAAAAGCTGGAAGAAAGAGGGGATGTGCGGGATATCCATTTTGATACAGAAAAAGGGACCTGGACAGGAAATGTTACGAAAAAAATGGATCAGTATTCAGAAGAGATTATTGAAGGAACAGAAAAAGAACTGAAAGCTATGGAAGGCGTTAAATTGTTATATGATCTTCAGGGCAGATTCACAGGAAAAGGAATCCGTTTTAAAGTGACTGTTTCCGGGGCTGATTTAGCACTATACCGGGGCCTTGTTGTGGAAAAAGAAGAAAATGGCGGTTATATCGGTGTAAAAGCAGAGAAAGAGAAAGGAAAAACCATAAAGATCACTGCAATGGAAACAGGAAGCAGGCGTAAGATCCTGAAAACAGGAAAAGACAATGGTCCTGCAGCCCTTTCAGTGTTGGAAGATAAAAAAGTAAAAAAAGAGCCGGAAAATCTGTATTTTTATGATCTGGACCGGTTGCGGGAAGAAAAACGTCTGGAGCCTGGGGATGATGAAACTGCATACAAGGTACTGGATGAACGTGGGAATTTTATCTGTTATGCAGACAGAGAGACAGGAATGGCTTTTGTATATGACGACTATGGCCGGCTCATAGCTTATGTGGCAGGTGTGGACGGGGAAAAACAGCTGGTATATTCTGTACAGGTCCATAAAAACGAAGCCGGGGAATCTATTTATACAGAAAAAAGTTCTGCAGATGATGAAAACGGACTTCCTGTATATGATAAATCTGGCCATCTGACTATGAAAGAAGAAAAATGGACCAGTGATGGAAGCACTAATTCTAAAGGAGAAAAAGAAGAAAGTGGAGGCCTTCATGAGATAGACAGACTTGCATTTGGCGCATATATCCTTCAGGAAGAACAGGTTCCTTTTAAGCAGGGATATGTGCAGGCACCTTATCAGGGGATCTTTTTTAAAGATACCATAGAACCCCAGGAATATTTTCATTCTAATGCCTTTACAAGAGCTGCCTTTGCTAAGATCGATGTCCGTACCCAAAAGGAGATAAGGGGTGCTGTAATGACTTTGTATGAGGCAAAGAGAGATGAAAAAGGGGAGCTGCTTAGGGATGAAGATGGTACCTATCTGCCGGGACAGGTGTATGCTTCATGGATCAGCGGTTATTCTTATGATGATGCAGGCAATCTGAAAACAGATGAAAATGGGGAATGGACCGAAACAGATGAACCACATTGGATCGACCATATTCCTGTAGGGGAATATGTGTTAGAGGAGACAGAATGTCCTTATGAACAGGGCTATGTACAGAAAAAGAGGGAGAATATTCAGATCCTGGAAACGGAGAATGTCCAGTCTTTTACAATGGAAGATGATTTTACTTCTGTTGAGATCCGCAAAGAGGATGGAAAAACAGGAGAACTTCTTTATGAAGACAGCCTGGCAAAGCTTACTTTATATCAGGTGCCGGAAAAGGAAAAAGATAAAACTTTGGAGTCTTTAATGAAAGAAGAAAATAAACTCCTTACGTTTGACCGGGCCGGTTTTATGGAATGGCAGGAAATCTGGGCTACCGGAAGAGAGGAAACAGATGCTGCCGGTTTAAATCCTATTACAAAATATGACTATCAGTGGAAGAAGGTTACGGGAACCAGAAAGGGACGTTACTGTTTTACAGAAAATGGAGCGGTCCGTTTTGAATATCTGCCGGTGGGAACTTATATATTAAAGGAAAGTGTTACACCTTCCGGCTATGCTACAGCAGAACCTGTTTTATTTGAAATTACAGATACCGGTCATTTAGAATTGATCCATCAGGTAGTGATGAAAGACGAGCCATTGCGCCTTAAGATAAGTAAAAATATCATTACAGGAGGAAAAGAGGTAGCAGGAGCCAGTATGGGGATCTATCCGGTGGATGAAAACGGGGAAGTCAGCAAAACACCCCTGGTGCTGCATATTCCAGAGGAAAATGGCTGTTACCGGGACGAAAAGGCAGTGTGGATCTCTGGTATGGATGGAGCTTATACACAGGAAGAAATGGAAAAGGGGGAGATACCCCATGGATTGGAACCTGGAGACCTTAAGCCTCATCAGATCGAATATATTCCTGCAGGTTCTTATATTTTAAAGGAAGAAACTACACCTTATGGATTTTTACAGTCTGTGGATATTCCATTTACCATAAAAGATACGAAAGAAATCCAGAAACTGGAAATGCAGGATGAAATACCACAGGGCAGACTGGAAGTGATCAAACATGACTCTGAAGATCAGGAAATGTTATTACAGGGAGCAGAGTTTGAGCTGTTTAATAAGACATTGGGCACATCCTGTGGAAAACAGGAAACAGACCAGCATGGAAAAGCAGGATTTTTAGCCCAGCCAATAGGATATATGGATAAAAATGGAAATTTCTGCCCTTATGATTATCTGGTAAGAGAGACAAAAGCAGCATCAGGATATATGCTTTCTGAAAAAATAATGGAATTCCAGTTTGAGTATAAGGATGAAAAGACACCTCTTATAAAACTTACTTATGATCCGATCAATGACAGCAACCGGGTGCAGATAAAAAAACTTCTTGGGGATACCCAGGAATATCTGGAAGGTGCTGTTTTGCAGCTGGAACGGGAAGATGAGGTTATAAAAGAAAATGCAAAGGGAGAGTTTAAAGCAGAAAAAGTCTGGATAGCAGCTAAAACGTGGACTACAGGCAAACAGCCTCATTTGCTCAAAGGCCTGAAAGCCGGAAAATACCGTCTGGTGGAGATGTGTGCACCAAAAGGATATACAAAGTGGGATGAACCAGTCTATTTTACCATTACAGATGGAATGACAGAAATACCAGAAGTGATCCTTCGCAATTATGGGACCATTGTACATGTGGAAAAACGGGATGATACATTAAAAACACTGCTTTCAGGAGCAAAGCTGGAACTGGTGCGAAAAGATACCATGGAAGTGATCTGCCGGTGGATATCAGAGGAGCAGAAGGGAAAGACTTTTTATGGACTGGAACCAGGAAACTATATTATCAGAGAACTGGAAGCACCGGCAGGATTTGAGAAGAAAGAAGAAATGGAGATCCGGATCCTGGATGATGTACAGGAGCCACAGGAATTTATTTTCTATAACAGCAGGATCCGTTCTTCAGGCGGAGGCGGAAATCATACTGTTCCAAATAAATCTTATATTTCCTTTAAAAAGACAGATGAAGAGAAAAATCCACTTTCTGGTGCAGTATTTGCATTTTATAACCAGTTAGGTCAGGTAATGGAAATAGCTGAAAGCGGTGAAAATGGTTATTTCAAGATCAAAACCCCGCCAGATGGAACCTATGTTTTCAGGGAGATCACAGCGCCAGAAGGTTATGAGATTAGTCCGGAAGTGTATCATTTTACCATTGAAAACAGAAAACTTGTAAAAGGAATATTTGAGATCAAAAACGAAAAGATACAGGAGAAGAAACAAGGACGGATCCAGGCATTTTATGAAAGAAAAATGAGAACTTCAGGATTTGACGGGGCATATAAAACCGCATCTGGCTACAGGATGAAAACAGGAGATAACAGCAGGATACTGGAAATACTGGCAGCAACAGGTTTAAGCTTTCTGGCAGCCGGATGGTGCTTTTTAAACGGCATAAATGATTCTGAAAAAAGGAAAAGACTGCTTTGGTTTATGGGCATCCTGATGGGAACGGTGCTTTTGGCTGGATTTAGTGCAGCTGCACAGGAGATACAGGAAGAAGAACACTATTACGTATCAGAAGAGATCATTTACCGGGATATACAGGGAATAGAAGATGTACCGCAGACAGCCTGGATCCTGGTAAAAAATCCTGCAAATGGGAAAAGAGAGAGAAGACTTTTTCCATTGGAAACAGTAGAATATATGGATGGATTTTATGAAGAGCCTGAAAGTGGGAAAAATGCAGCTATGTGCAGAGCAGTATATGGCGGTCTGGTTGCCAGAGAGAATGCAAAAGCTTTATCAGATGATAAGGGGGAGTATTTAACGGAGGAATATTTCAGGGAGCTTGATGCAGCAGAACCTCAAAAGGTTGATCATCTGATATGGTTGTTGATCCCGGTTATTTTTGGGAGCATCATTCTGATATGGAGCTGGAAAAGGGGGTACATAAAAAAGGTGTGTCTGCTGATCCGGAAAAATAGCCTGGCATTTGGGATCTTTTTCGCGATACTCGCAGTTTCAGGGATATTAAATACAGGAAAAATCCTGAAAGAATATAAAACTGCAGCAAGATCCTATGAGAATATGCGAAAGGAGGTGCAGAGCGCTTCAATAGATGAAGGGGGAACAGAACCGGAAATTGATGAGGAAAAATTAAAGAAAATAAATCCGGATTACAGTTTCTGGATCCGTATTCCGGGAACATCTATTGATTACCCGGTTGTATGGGGAAAAGAGGAAGCATATTATCTGGATCATGGATTTGACAGAGAAAAACACCTGGGCGGAGCTATTTTTGCAGACAGTGCAAGGATCCCTTTTGTTTCAGCCAATACCATTGTTTATGGTCACAATATGAAAGACGGCTCCATGTTCAGTGATTTAAAAAAGTATAAAGATACAGATTTTACCAGAGAACACCCATATGTGGAGATCTATCGTCATGGAAAATGGATAAGCTGTCCTGTGACCACATCAAAGGTTATAGAGGAAAATGAAGTGACACCTTATCAGAACGGCACAGAGAAGCTGCTTACATTGTCTACCTGTTACGGGAAAACAAAGCGGATGGTGGTTCAAGCCAGAGTAATAGAGTAAAATCCTGCTTATAGTAGTAGAGTAAAAAATTTGTTTATATTGTCAGAAAAGAGTATTTTTGATAAAATATTACAGAGAAAATATTTAATTATGCAATAAAAATGCATAAAAATGTCCTCCCAGGGGTTTTTATGTACTCTCGGAGTCTTTCCTGCACTTGCCTTTGCGGCCGATTTTCCGCCAGTTGCACCCGAATTTCAGAGGCGGACGCAACGCCAACGCCTCAGAAATTTGGGCACAATTGACAAAAAATCTTTTCGCAAAATCAAGTACAAAAAGATTCCGAGAGTACATTTTTCACAAAATCAGGCACAGAAAGATTCCGGGAGAACATAAAAAACAGCAGGAGGAAAAGTTCCATGAATAAGATCATACTTGGCAAAACAAGGATTGTTATTGAGAAACAGGGCTTTGGATGTCTGCCAATCCAGCGTATCAGTCAACAGGATGCAGTGTATCTGTTGCACAAGGCTTATGATGGAGGCATTAATTTTTTTGATACGGCCCGGGCTTACTCAGACAGTGAGCAGAAGGTGGGAGCAGCATTTTCAGATATGCGTGACCACGTTGTTCTGGCAACAAAGACCGGAGCAAAAACGGCAGAGGAATTCTGGAAAGACCTGGAAACAAGTCTTCGCACTTTAAAGACAGATTATATTGATATTTATCAGTTCCACAATCCGTCATTCTGCCCTCAGCCAGGTGGAGAAGACGGGCTTTACGATGCGGCTCTTAAAGCAAAAGAACAGGGGAAAATCCGTCATATTTCCATAACAAACCACCGTTTGACAGTAGCACACCAGGCCATTGATTCCGGGCTTTATGAAACACTGCAGTTTCCGTTCAGTTATCTTGCCGGTGAGCAGGAGATGGAGCTTGTACAAAAATGCCGTGAAAAGAATATGGGATTTATTGCCATGAAAGGTATGGCAGGTGGTCTTATACAGGATGGCATTACAGCAGCTGCATGGATGGACACACAGGAGGGTGTTGTTCCAATCTGGGGTGTACAGCGGGAAAGCGAACTGGATCAGTTCCTTAAGTGTATCAGAGAAGGGGCAGAGCTGACAAAAGAACGTCTAGAGACTATCGAAAAAGACCGCAAAGAACTATGCGGCGAGTTCTGCCGTGGCTGCGGATACTGTATGCCATGTCCGGCAGGCATTGAAATTAACCAGTGCGCCCGTATGTCTCTTATGCTTAGAAGAGCTCCGGCGGCTGCATGGCTGACTGAATCCTGGCAGCAGAAAATGCACCAGATTGAAAACTGCCTTCACTGTGGCCACTGCATGTCCAAATGTCCATACGGCCTCAACACGCCAGAACTATTGCAGGCAAATTACGAAGACTATTGGAAAGTGCTTGAGGAGAGTAAAAAGGAGAAATAAAATTAAGGTGAAGGATTGGATGCTGCTTTGTAAGAAGCGGCATCCAGTCTTTTTTTCTCAATTTTGCCTTTTTCCACAGACACCGGTATTTCCTGTGCAGCCGGTACATCCCACTGTCTGTTCCCACTGAAAGCAAAACATTTTCTTATTCATTTTAGTATGATTCTTTTATTATTCCATAATTTTTCCATCAATACTTATCGTTACAACCTGCCATGGAATAAACTTTCCGCTGTTTTGAAGAGCTTTTTTGGCAGCCATTTCAAGCCCACCGCAGCATGGAACTTCCATTCTTACGATCGTTACACTTTGGATATTATTATTTTGAATGATTGCAGTCAGTTTCTCACTATAATCCACCTGATCTAATTTTGGACAGCCAATTAATGTGACCTTATTCCTGATAAAATCCTGATGAAAGCTTGCGTAAGCGTAAGCAGTACAATCAGCTGCGATTAAAAGCTTTGCATCGTTAAAATATGGTGCACTGACTGGAGCCAGTTTAATCTGTACTGGCCAGTTCTGAAGCTTTGATACCGAATTTGCGGCTGAAGATGATTTTACAGACTCAGGTGTTTCCATTCGCTGGATCTGCATGATTTTAGATCCTGGACAGCCGGTATGAAGGGACATTGCCTGTTTTTTGGCAGCTGTTGTTTTCTGAGCTTCTTTCACAGCTTCTTCATTATATGCAGGTGCTTCTCTTTCCTCAAATGAAATTGCTCCAGTAGGACATTCCGGGAGACAATCTCCCAATCCGTCACAGAAATGTTCTCTTACCAGTTCGGCTTTTCCGGCGATGATATCAATGGCACCTTCGTGGCAGGCAATTGCGCAGGCACCGCAGCCGTTACATTTTTCTTTATCAATCCGGATAATCTTTCTTATCATTTTTACCCTCCGTTAATAGTATTTAACTTTTGTTTCTGTTAGAATTATAGTATAATAAATACAACTTGTATGTTTGATTTCCAACAGGAGGGAAGATTTTGAAAAAATATTTACCTATTCTAAGAAACAGTCCATTTTTTAAAGGTCTTTCTGATAACGAGATATTATCCATATTGCACTGTGTAAACGGAACAATAATTTCCAAAGAACGAGATTCTTATATTTTCAGGGCAGGAGATTCTACCGATGTAATGGGGCTTGTGACATCAGGCTGTGTTCTTGTTATTCAGGAAGACCTTTGGGGACATCGTAATATTCTGTCCAAATGTCATACCGGTGATTTTTTTGGAGAACCATATGCAGCAAGCCCGGGGGCTGTTCTGAATATCAGTGTGGTAGCTGATGGGGATTGTGAGATTATTTTTTTTAATATCCAGAGGCTTCTGGTTACTTGTCCAACGGCATGTGAACATCATCAGAAGCTGATCCGAAACCTGGTCAGTGTCTTGGCAAATAAGATACTGATCCTGAACGATAAGATCACACACATTGGCAAGCGAACGACCAGGGATAAACTATTATCGTATCTGTCAGCAGAGTCGGCCAGACAGTCCTCCTTATCCTTTGAATGTACTCTCGGAGTCTTTCATGCACTTGCCTTTGCGGCCGATTTTTCGCCAGTCGCACCCGAATTTTATCAACGTACGCACCGCGTACGCCTCAAAATTTGGGCACAATTGACAAAAAATCTTCTCGCAAAATCAAGTACAAAAAGATTCCGAGAGTACATTTGATATTCCCTTTGACCGGCAGCAGTTGGCAGATTATCTTTGCATTGACCGTGCGGCAATGTCTACGGAGATATCAAAGTTACAAAAAGAAGGATTTATAAAAACAAATCGGAATCATTTTGAATTAACTGTTTCTGATGATGAGGATTTAAGAATAAAAATGTGATATATATTAGTATAGTGGTTCAGTTATCAAGAAAAATAATTAAGCATGTTTATAATGAACCGGTATATGTAGCTGATGGGGGTGAAACCATGGCATATAGTGAATTAATTAAAAACTTTAATAAGATACGTGATTACATGCGCGATTTTTATGTCTATGGTTTCAAAAGCCGGGATGATTATACGAAGAAAAGTGCCAGGTCTTATGATGACGAGAAACGTCGCATAGAGAGCTGGCTTGGTGAGTATATGAAATTCCATCAGACTGCTGATGGTAAGAATGTATTTCTATCAATTGATAGCAGAGTAACCAGACACAATCCGCTTTATAAGGCATGGAAGACAAAGAGCTTTACGGACGGGGATATTACACTTCATTTTATCATTATGGATATTCTTTCAGATGGCCAGGAACAGTCACTTGTGGCTATTGTGTCTCAAGTGGACCAATATCTGAGTGCTTTTGATCATGCAAGAGTATTTGACGTTTCTACGATCAGAAAAAAACTTAACGAATACGTAAAAGAAGGATTGCTGGTAAGCAGGAAGAACGGTAAGATGATGTTATACCGTCGTACAGAAGAGCTTGAAATGCCAGGTACGGATGTTTTGGATTTCTTTTCAGAAACTGCACCATGTGGTGTGATTGGATCGTTTCTGAAAGATAAAACAAATGACATAGCTGACAATTTTGCATTTAAACATCATTACATAACCGGTGCAATGGACAGTGAAGTTTTGTGTACAATACTGGAAGCAATTCATGAAAAAAGAAATGTAACAGTTGAAATGCTCCATCGTAGGAAAAATCGTGTTACAGAATCGAATGTCGTTCCGCTTCGGATAATGATCAGCGTGCAGAGTGGAAGGCAATATATGATGGCCTATGCTCCATATTTTAAACGGATAACAGCGTATCGTCTTGATAATATTGTTGCTGTTAAAAATGGTGAGATTGCAGACCGATTTGATGAACTAAGAGATAAACTGAATGGAATGCAGCAACACATGTGGGGAGTAGCTACAGACAGCCGGTCGGGAAATCGCATGGAACATATTGAATTTACAGTTTGGTATGACGATGGAGAACAGCATATACCAAGGCGATTAGAGCGCGAGAAACGAATCGGAAAGGTGGAATATATTGATGAACATACATGCCGTTTTTTAGCTGATGTTTATGATGCAAGTGAGCTGATACCATGGATACGTACCTTTATCTGTCGAATCACAGATATTTCAATTTCAAATAAATTTTTGGAAATACAGTTTAAAAAAGATTTGCAGACGATGTATGAGATGTATGGAATGGAAGGGGAGAAATGATCATGCTGTTTAATGAAATTTACAGTACATATTTTCAAACCGTTGGGAAAATCTTAACAGAAGCAGTGGAGCATCCGCTTACGACTGGAGAAATCAGTTCAATCATTCAGAATCATGCATTTGAAGAAAGTGCATTGAATATTCCAGAGTCTTTGGGAATGGCACGCTGGCAATTATTGAAAGAAGATGGAACAACCATTCTTAGAAAAAAGCCAACTATGCCCCTTACGATTTTGCAGAAACGCTGGATCAATGCGATCGCATTAGATCCAAGAATACGTTTGTTTACGGATCGACCAGTTGTATTTTCAGATGTGGAACCGTTATTTCTTCCAGAAGATATTTACGTCTTTGATAAGTATTCAGATGGTGATCCGTATGAGAATGAAGAATATATTCGGAACTTCCGTTTGATATTGGATGCGATCAGGCATCAGTATCCGATTCAGATCAGTATTAGAAATCGTCATGGGGAACGAGTAACAACCAGGACAATCCCTGAATATTTGGAATATTCCGAGAAAGATGATAAATTTCGTTTGATTGGTACAGGAAGCAAATTGGGAAATACGATTAATCTTGGCAGGATCACTTCTTGTGAAAAGTGCGGGAATCAACAGGGAAAGATTGGAAAAAGAAATCTGCCGCAGCCGCGCAAAGTGATATTTGAACTGGTTGATGACCGGAATGCTTTGGAACGTGTTCTGCTGCACTTCGCACACTTTGAAAAACAAGTCGGGAAAATAGATGATCGAAAATATCAGGTGACATTACATTATGATAAAGAGGACGAAACAGAGATTTTAATTCGTGTTCTTTCGTTTGGACCAATGATCCGCGTTGTGAAGCCCAGGGCATTCATTAATTTAATAAAGGGCAGATTGTCAGATCAAAAAAGTTGTGGACTGTAAAAGTTCGCAACTTTTTTTCCATGAAAAAAAGAACCGGAAGAGATAAACTTAGATCATAGCAAAGCACATGAGGAACAGGATCTTGCCGGTGGACTTAAAATCCGCTGGGTAGCAGATGGCCGTCGTAATATCTGTCAGAAATGCTTTGTTGAGAAAGGATGTGTTTAAAATGTTTGAAATAAAAGGAAAAATCACAACAGCAATCTGCTACGCAAAAGTTGTAGAAGATGAGGCAATCGGGCAGATCCGGAGAATGTGTGATCATGATCTGACAAAGGGAAGCAAGGTACGGATCATGCCTGATGTCCATGCAGGAAAAGGCTGCACGATCGGGACGACCATGACAGTTACAGATAAGATTTGTCCGAATATTGTAGGAGTCGATATTGGTTGTGGAATGTATACTGTAAAGCTGCAGGATCAGGTGATCGATTTTGAAAAAATAGATGAAGCATGCCATTATGTTCCTTCTGGAATGAACGTATGGGAAGGAAGAATGGAGAGGTTTGATTTGACGCAGCTTAAATGTTATAGATCTTTGCGAGATGCAAAGCGATTGGAAAGATCGCTTGGAACACTGGGCGGAGGAAACCACTTTATAGAGGTTGATCAGGCAAAGGATGGTACGTATTATTTAGTCATTCATTCAGGAAGCCGGAATTTGGGAAAACAGGTGGCTGAGTTTTATCAACAGCTGGCAATTGATCTGCATGCGGGAAAAGAAGAGTATTTCATAAAGCGAGATGAGATTATCCGTACATACAAAGAGCAAGGAAGAAGAGCAGAAATACAAGAGGCATTGAAGCAGTTAAAACAGAATTATGAGACACAGGATCTGGATGTGCCAGAAGATATCTGCTGGCTTTATGGACCATTTATGGATGATTACCTGCATGATATTGAAATCTGCCAGCGTTTTGCAAGAAGGAGCAGGGAGCGCATGGCGGAAATCATTATTGAAAGAACTAAAATGACGCAAGCAGAAGCTTTTCATACCATTCATAATTATATTGATGTCGATGAAATGATTCTTAGAAAGGGTGCAATTGCTGCACATGCCGGTGAAAAAGTATTAATTCCGATTAATATGAGAGATGGTTCTGTTCTTGCTGTTGGAAAAGGAAATGTGGAATGGAATAATTCAGCACCACATGGAGCCGGAAGGATCATGTCCAGAACAAAAGCGAAACAGTCCATTGATCTGGAGAAATACAAAGCATCCATGCAAGGTATTTATTCTACGTCAGTGAATGTAGATACATTAGATGAGGCACCCATGGCATATAAATCGCTTGCAGATATCATTGATGAGATAAGGGATTCTGTAGATATCATCGATATCATGAAACCGGTATATAATTTCAAAGCTTCAGATGGGGAGGTGCCTTGGAAAAAGAAGGGTGGCACAAATGAGAGAAAAGATACAGGCTCAACTTCACAGAATTGAAGACGAGGAACATATAAAAATATTTTTAGCTGTTGAATCAGGAAGCTGGGCCTGGGGATTTGCATCCCCGGATAGTGACTATGATGTGCGGTTTGTTTATGTTAGAAGGACAGAGGATTATCTGAGACTGGAGATGGTTCGGGATGTGATTGAACTACCAATCAATGATGTTTTGGATATCAATGGCTGGGATTTTCAAAAGACATTAAAATTACTGTACAAGTCAAATCCAACATTATTTGAGTGGTTTTCTTCTCCGATCGTTTATAAGGAAACAGAATTTGCTGGCAAGTTTCGTGATTTGATGATTCATTTTTTTTCATCAAAGAAGACGTTGTATCATTATATTAGTATGGCCGAAGGGAATTATCGGGAATATCTTAAAGGCGATCTTGTCAGAGCAAAGAAATATTTCTACGTCCTGCGCCCGGTACTGGCATGCCAATGGATTTTGAATCAGGGTACGCCTCCACCTATATTGTTTTCAGAGTTGATGAAAGCAGAACTGCCAGTAGAATTAATCGATGCAGTGAATCAATTGCTGGAATTAAAGATGAACTCGCCAGAGGTGAGGTTGATTCCAAAGATTCCAGAAATAAATGAATATCTTGATAAAAGTATTCTGGATATTAAAAGTGCAGTGAGATTACTAGAGGATAACCATACACCAGATTGGAAAGAGTTGAATCAATTGTTTTTGCAGGAAATAAACCGAGATATGGCATAATGTAAAAATTTACGATTCCATGATCTGGTTCTGGAAGATCAGCTTTGGACGTACCTTGCCGGACTTCATTTTCGATGGAGCCCGGCTTTTAGACCTGCACACTCAAATACGCATCCTACGTGATTAGTACAGTTATTTACGAAAAGATGTACTAGAAGCAGTATTTCTTGTGACGGCAAAAAACACAATATTAAAGTTTGAATTTCATTGGTATTTTTGCCGATGGTATGGTATACTATGCAATAGATTAACGTGTTTTTTTGATGGAATTTATAGCGGAGGATAATAGATGCGATATCTTTCTGTTGCTGAAATAGCAAAAAAATGGAATATGTCTGAACGCAGTGTTAGAAATTACTGTGCTCAGGGGCGTGTGAACGGTGCGTTTCTTACCGGCAAGACATGGAACATTCCGGAAAGCGCAGAAAAACCGGAGCGTACCAACAAAAGAAAAGCAGGACCGATCACTCTTTTGGACATTCTGAAAGATCAGAAGGCAAGTAGATACTCCGGTGGGATCTACCATAAAACACAGATTGATTTGACATATAATTCCAACCATATGGAAGGAAGCCGCCTGACCCACGATCAAACCCGATATATCTTTGAAACCAACACCATCAGCGTAGAAAAAGAAGTGCTGAATGTGGATGACGTAATCGAAACGGCAAATCACTTCCGCTGCATTGACATGATTATTGATCATGCAAAAGCAGCTTTGACGGAGAAATTCATCAAGGAACTTCACTTAGTTTTGAAGAATGGCACCAGCGATTCTAGAAAAGACTGGTTTGTTGTTGGTGATTATAAGAAACTTCCGAATGAAGTCGGCGGCAGGGATACAGCCCTTCCGGAAGAAGTTGCCGATAAAATGAAGGTCTTGCTGACGGAATACAACGCCAAAGAAGAAAAGAACTTTGCGGATATTTTGGACTTTCATGTGAAGTTTGAACGAATCCATCCGTTCCAGGATGGTAATGGGCGCGTGGGCAGGTTAATTATGTTTAAGGAGTGTCTGAAATACAATATTGTTCCGTTTATCATTGAGGACAATCTGAAGATGTTCTATTATCGTGGATTGAAGGAATGGGACAACGAAAAAGGCTATCTGACAGATACTTGCCTGACCGCGCAGGACAAGTATAAAGCGTATTTGGATTATTTTAGGATTATGTATTGAAATTGGACAAAACAATATGATGTATGGGGGTGAATACATGCTTATTTATGCAGGTACAAAAAGTGATTTTATGATTGATATAGAGCATGATAGTTTGGAAACAAAATTATATGAAAATATAAAATTAAAGATGAACCGAACGACGGGATTAAGTGAGCTGAACGCCTGGCGGAATTCATTAAAAGAAATGTATATTACATTGAATGATTCTGATATTCCAGAGGATGCAGGTGTGGCGATTGAATATAATATTCCCCAGACTTCAAAACGGGTAGATTTTCTTATTTCTGGTTATGGATTGAATGGAAAAGGAAATGTTGTCATTGTTGAATTGAAACAATGGGAAAAATTAACAGCTATAGATGGTCAGGATGCAATTGTCGAAACATATACGGGCGGTGCGAACCGAAGAGTTGTACATCCATGTTATTAAGCTTGGTCTTACGCAGCTTTAATCAGGGATTATAATGAATATGTTCAGGACAACGAAATCAGCCTTCATCCTTGTGCGTATCTTCATAATTATCCAAGAATAGAAAATGATCCATTGGATAAAGAACAATATCAGGATATTATGGAGGAGACGCCTGCATTTACTTATGGGCAAAGGGAAGCTTTTCGTACATTTATTAAAAAGCAAATTATAATGGGGGACAAAGAGGATACACTGCTGAAAATTGAACAGGGAAAAATTAAACCTTCTAAGCAACTTCAAGATGCACTTGCAAATATGCTTAAAGGGAATCAGGAATTTGTTATGTTGGATGAACAGAAGGTTGTATATGAAAGCATTCTTGATTATTCTTGTCAGTGTCAGAAAGATGGAAAGAAAAGAACAATTATTGTTGAAGGGGGTCCTGGAACCGGAAAAACAGTTGTTGCAATTAATCTACTGGCTGAACTCACAAATCGAATGCAATTTGTTCAATATGTTTCAAAAAATGCTGCACCGAGAACTGTTTATCAATTTAAATTAAAGGGACATATGAAAAAAAACAGTGTAGATAATCTCTTTAAAGGTTCTGGAAGTTATACAGAAGCACCAAGAAATTCAGTTGAAACATTACTGGCTGATGAAGCACATAGGCTAAATGAGAAATCCGGTATGTTCCAAAATATGGGAGAGAACCAGATAAAAGAAATTATTCATGCCGCTGTTTGTAGTGTGTTTTTTATTGATGAGAGTCAGAGGGTTACACTATCAGATATTGGGAGTGTAGCTGAAATAGAAAAGTGGGCAGATTTGGAAGAATCAGAAGTTGTTAAAATGCAACTTGTTTCTCAGTTCCGTTGTAATGGTTCTGATGGATACCTGGCATGGTTAGATCAGGCGTTGGAAATCCGCGAAACAGCAAATTATGATCTTGACGGAATTGATTATGATATTCGCATCTGTGATACGCCTGCAGAAATGGAGGCAATTGTGATTGAAAAGAACCGCGCCAGAAATAGAGCAAGAATTCTCGTGGGTTATTGTTGGGATTGGCCGAAGGCTACCAGAAACAATACAAATTTCCATGATATCGAAATTGGAGATTATTCCATAAGCTGGAATCTAAATGGTGGAGATGCTTTTGCAATCAGTGAAGGGTCAGTTCATGAAGCCGGATGTATTCATACATCGCAAGGACTAGAAGTCGATTATACGGGTGTCATCATTGGTGATGATATGCGATTTGAAAACGGGAAAGTGATCACAGACTACACAAAACGTGCAAAGACCGATAATTCTTTGAAAGGAATAAAAACACTAGCGAAGAAAGACAAAGAAAAAGCAGATCAGGTTGCAGATGAAATCATAAAAAATACATACAGAACACTCATGACAAGAGGTATGAAGGGATGCTATGTATATTGCACGGATACAGCCTTGGCACAATATTTTAAGAAACTTTTAAAACAAAAATGATAAAGGGGTAAAATTTATGAAGGAAAAAACAATAGAGCGTATTCGCAAATTTACAGAAGAGCGGGATTGGGATCAATTTCATAGTCCGGCAAATCTTGCAAAATCGATTGTGATTGAGGCAGCAGAGTTGTTGGAGTGTTTCCAGTGGAGTGATACAGAGTATGATCTGCAGCATATAAAAGAAGAACTGGCAGATGTACTTGTTTATTCACAAAATCTTCTTGATAAATTGGAACTTGATGCAGATGAAATCGTGAATATGAAGATGAAACAGAATGAAGCAAAGTATCCGGTAGATAAAGCAAAAGGGAATGCGGCAAAATATACGGAGTTGTAGTTTTAGTAATTCCGGTTGCATCTGAAATTCCTATAGCATTTAAAGAAAAGAGATTTTTAAGAATAGGATCGTCAAAATGTAATATTAAGGATTACCCTAAGTGAGAAATTGAACTTTTCAAAATACTGGATGGAAGAACCGAAACGATAGAAACAGTACCGGCAAAATACCAGGAACTTCCATTTCGAAAACTCTTTGGAAATTACGGTTTCAAAGGTATTGTTTTAAATCTAAAGACATTTATTAAGTATAATGGTATCGTAATTTAAGACACTTCGAGAGACATTTTTTAATGAATCTGGTATACTGTAAGCACTATAGAAAGAAGAATCATTTTTATGTCTCGAACAAGAAGAAATTTCTCCGCAAAATTCAAATCCGAGTTAGTCATTGAATTGCTCAAAGGAGAAAAGGACTTAAATACAATTGCTAGCGAAAATAACATTCAGCCGAATTTTCTTCGCAACTGGAAGAAAGAATTCTATCATTGATCATCTGCATACCGATAATCCTGCCTGGGGA
>UMJH01053978.1_pt1 | contig 19899 bp, 17 predicted proteins | sample 1966011 | NCBI WGS metagenome assembly UMJH01 (sample SAMEA4836146, study PRJEB28245) | human gut metagenome | biome: gut microbiome; material: fecal sample | place: Denmark | collected 2008 | reverse complement strand
TCAATTACATGATTACATAAAAAATAAGCTTCTTTACTAACTATCTGACTTAAATCATTATTGATTGGCGGTTGATTAAAATCAGTACGAGTATACCCAATCGTTTTATAAAAACCATCTGATGCAAATAAAATTGTTCCTTTGCCATCAAGTGTCATTTTACCAATTCCACCGTTAATATTTTTTAATAAACTATTTATATTTTCTTGTAATTCATGTGATTTTAATTCATTCACTTTTTCATTTGTAACATCATAAAAACAACATAAATAATATGAACCCCACTCTGGACTATCAACTAATCCCCCATACATATTAATATACACGGTTTTACCATTTTTAGCTTTAATTTTAAACTCAACTAAATTTTTAGAAGAACGATCAGCTAATCCATTATGATAGAAAACATGTTTAAATTCTTCTTCGCTATAAAACAACTTTTTAGGCCATTCAATTCCTCCACTTAGCAATTCTTCTCGACTATAACCACTTAATTCAACCAAACTATCACTTACAAATAGTAGTTCTAATTCATAACTGAATCCAGCCACCCCACCAGGAATAAAATTAAAGATAGAATTAGTAATAGCTTTGATTTCACTTTGAGAAATATTGTCAACAGAAGTATATTTAAAATCATCTTTATTCCATGGTAAATTAAATTTACCGTCCGTTTCATCAATCATTTTTTCAAATTCTACTGTGCTAACTGGCTTTGAAAAATAATAACCTTGAACTACATTACATCCAAAACGTTTCATATATAAACATTGATCCAATGTTTCAACTCCTTCACAAATAATTGTTGTCTGTAACTTATTACAAATATCAACGATTGCAGGAATAATAATATTATTGCGATTATTATTTGACTCTCTTTTAGTTATATATGAACGATCCAATTTAACAATATCAAAATTTAGATCTTGCCAAATATTCATCCCTGAGTAACCTGTTCCATAATCATCAATCGAAACACGATAACCAAAACTTCGTAATTCATCAGCTACTTCTCTCACCTTGGTTAAATTCTTCAAAATAACCGTTTCTGTTAATTCAAATTCCAATAAATATGGAGGAATATTATATTTATTAACAATTTTATTAACCCTAGCAACAAAACCAGTTTCATAAACATGCATTCTTGACATATTCATTGATACAGGAATTAGTTTTTTACCTTGATCAATTCTTTCTCGAAGATACCTGCATACTTGCTGACAAATAAGAAAATCTAAGTCAATTATTGTTTCGTTTTTCTCCATTATTTCAATAAATTGATCAGGATAAATAACTTTATTATCTTTAATAAGGCGGGCTAATGCTTCACTTCCAACAATTTTTCCCGTATTAATATTAACTTTAGGTTGAAGATAGAATGTAAATAATTTATTACGTAAAGCATTTTGAATCTCAATTTCTAATATTTTACGTTTATTAATAAATTTCTGCATATCTTCATTAAACCAAACTAGTTTACAATGATTATCTTTTTTAGCTTCTTTTCGTGCTATATTAGCTTGATCAATTGCTTTAATGATAGCTTTTTCTTCTAATTTAACTGGACACAATCCTGCTGCTACAGCAATCTTTGAATCCGGGTGATGTTCTTCTTGCGATGAAATAAAAGTTTCTAATTTTTGTTCATAATTCCTTGTTACAGATTCAATATCACAATTATCTTCAAATAAAGATAGTCTTAAAAAATGATCTGAAAAAACACGTCCACATAAAATTGTCCGTGGAGACATACTTAAAAATTTAGCAAATTCTAAAAGAAAACGATCCCCTTCAATAAAACCATAAAAGTCATTAACTAATTGAAAATTAGTTAAATCAGCGTACATAATTACATAATTTTTACTATTCTTATTACTTTCGATAATATCAGTCGCCTGTTTAACAAATTCAGTATAATCGTTTAAATAAAAATTATGACTTTCTTCCATTTTAACACCACCTTTCTGGTCACACTCTATTTTCATTATATCAAATATAACCGTTATTTAATATAATTATAAAATAAAGTATAAAGAAAAAGGACATTTAGTCCTTCTTTGCTTTAAAATTATAAAAATATTTGGTTATAAAAATAAATATGAATAAGGCAATTATTGCAATCACAAATGTCAATACAACATTTGTAGTAAAACCAGCAACTAAATATCCAACAACACAAGCTCCAGCAACTAGCATTGCGTAAGGTATCTGAGAAGTGACGTGATTAACATGATTACATTGAGCTCCGGCCGAAGCCATGATCGTCGTATCAGAAATTGGTGAAATATGATCGCCACAGACTGCCCCTGCTAAAATAGATGCAATCGCAATTACAAGCATTTGTGAACCTTCGGGGAAAATCGAAGTCGCGATAGGAATTAAAATTCCAAAAGTTCCCCATGAAGTCCCCGTTGCAAATGCTAGACCTGTTCCAACTAAAAATAAACAAACCGGTAAAATTGCTGTAGAGATACTAGCTCCCTGCATTAAATTATAAACAAAGACCCCAGCTTGTAATTTATCTGACACTAAATCCCCTAAAGTCCATGCTAAAGTAAGTATAATCATCGCTGGAACCATCGTTTTGAATCCCATTGGTATACATTTAGCAAAATCTTCATAACTAATAATCTTTCTAGGAAGATACAAAATAAAGATAAATACTAGTGTAAAAAATGATCCCAAGACCAGTCCTCTTGAAGCATCGCAGTTAGTAAAAGCCGTAATGAATGATACTCCTTCAAAGAAACCCCCTGTGTATAACATTCCCACAATACAACTAATGATTAAGAAAAAAACTGGCAATAATAGATCATAAACCCGCCCTTGATCAGAAACTTCCATTTCTTCTCCTTCTTCATAATCATTTACACCATTATGCACATCACCATTTTGAGCAGCTATTTCATGATGTTTCATTGTTCCAATATGAAAATCTTTCTTAATAACATAAGTCACCATTACGATTGTTAATAAAGCATACAAGTTAAAGGGAATTGTTTGTAAGAATAAACTAAAACCATCACCACTTGTATAACCACTTACAGCAGCCGCCCAACTAGAAATTGGAGCAATAATACAGATTGGAGCCGCAGTACTATCAATAATATAAGCTAATTTTGCTCTTGAAACACTAAATTCATCTGTTACTTCACGCATTACACTTCCAACTGTTAAACAATTAAAATAATCATCTACAAAAATTAAAATTCCTAACAAGAAGGTTGAAAATAGTGAGCCTTGTCTTGATTTTATTTTTTCTTTTGCCCAAAGTCCATATGCTCTACTTCCACCCGCTTTAGTCATCAATGTAACTATAATTCCTAAAAATATTAAGAATATTAAAATACCGATATTCCATGTATCACTTAAACTTCCAATCATTGTATCAAACATAACATTAACAGTATCAATAATATGAAAGTTACTTAACAGTAAAGCCCCCGAAACAATTCCAAAAAATAATGATAAATAAACTTCTTTAGTTTTTAATGCAATTAAAATTGCAATGACCGGTGGCAATAACGCCCACCCTGTTTGTACAAAATCCATCTTTTCCTCCATAAAAAAATACTTTAATTGGCAACAATCAAAGTACTTATATACTAAGATAGCGCTCCACATGAATGTGACAGGAAATTATATCTTCTATAATCCCCCAGGTAAATAGTAATTGGTGTTACTATTTCCTTCGGCAAATCACCCTTTCGCAAATGCTGTCACCAAACATTACATTTTGCTACTATTGATCATTGCACCTCTACCAATTATTTAATTTTATCCTCCATGAGTTTATCAAAGCAATTTGTTCTTGTCAATAAAATTGTTCTAAAGTGAGAACATTTTATATTTATTTAACTATTGACAGGAACGTAACGTCACTTGCTAGAATGAAAAAGCAAGGGAGGTGTTATTTATCGAATACACATATAATCAATTTTGTCCCAATGCCAAGATACTAGATATTGGGTGTGGTGATGGAACTATTTGGTTAAATAATCAAAATAAAATTTCTAATAATATTTCGATTACTTTAGCTGATATTTCTCTGAAAATGCTTGAAGAATGTCAAAACAATACTCAACATTTATCCCAAATTAAAACAATTGAAGAAGCTGATTGTTATTATTTACCATATCTTGATAAAAGTTTTGATGTCGTTATAGCAAATCATGTTTTCATGTATTTTGACGACTTACCAAAAGCATTACAAGAAATCAATCGTATTTTAAAAGATGATGGAATTCTCTACTGTTCAACTATTGCTAAAGATATGATGAAAGAAAGAGATGTTATGTTAAAAGATTTTGATTCAAAAATCTCATTTAATCAAGAAATTTTATATCAACCCTTTGGTTATGAAAATGGTAAAACAAAATTAGAAAAATATTTTCAAGATATAAAATTATATGATCGAAAAGAGGTTTATGAAATAACTGACTTGGATCTTTATTATCAATTTATTTTAAGTGGTAAAGGTCTAAGTCTTAATCTTGAGCCACTATATAAAAAGAAAAAACAACTATATGAATATATGCAAAAATATTTAAATAAAAATAATCTTTTTTATTTGACTACCCATGCCGGAATGTTTGTTGCAAGAAAGAGGAAAAAATGAAGATAATTGGTAGTGATTTTGACGGTACAATTACTACAAATAAAGTAATTCTACCTGAAACTAGAAAACAAATTAAACAATTTAGAGATGCTGGTAACATCTTTATTATCGTAACCGAAAGAAGTTCTCAGAAATTCAAAGATGGTATTAAGAAATATGATATTGATTTCTTTGATTATGTCATTTGTGCTAATGGAGCTGTTACATTAGATCAACAACTAAAAGTAATAATAAAATAATAACCGCAAATACGATGTCCCAGAGTATTGTAATCAATAACCTAGAAGATTTAGAAAATATAAGAAATGAAATTATTTCGTTTGCCTTAGAATTTGATTCTATTGCCCAAAGAAAGCAGTATACATTTGACCAAATTGAAAATATTAATGTCTTTCATAATTCCCGCTATACTGATATTTTAGCTAAAGATATTTCTAAAGCATCTGAATTATTAAAACTTTTCTATCAATTAAAAGCTGAGCAACTTTATACAATTGGAGATGGTGAAAATGATATTTGTATGCTGCAATGTACTGATAACAGTTTTACTTTTAATCATGTTGAAACAGTTATTAAAAATAGTGCACAGTATCATTTTGATATAATAGAACAAATATTAGCTTTTATTAATCAAAATTAACTCTCACAATTAAGTGAGAGTTATTTTATATTCCAAATTCTTTTGCATATTTAACTTCGCCACTAATTTTACCAGCTCTAAATATCAGTTTTTTTGCCATAAAATTAATTGAAGGAATTCCCTTAGGCACTTTGATTCCAAACTGTTCAGCTGGTAAATATCCAAATCGTGGATAATAGTGCTCACTACCTAAAACTAAACAATATTCATATCCTAATTCTTTAGCAATTTGATGGCCTTTGTTAATTAAAGCACTACCAATCCCTTGTTTTTGAAATGCTGGTAAAATAGCTAATGGTGCTAAAACTAATACTGTATCATTTCCAACTTTTGCTGTTGTAAACATAATATAACCAACGAGCTGATTATCAATTTTAGCAACTAATGATAATTTTTGAATATAATTATTACCAGTCCTTAAAGCTATAACTAAATCTTGTTCATTTCCATCACTATGTTCAGCTGTTGCAAAAGCGGCTTTTACTACAGTATATATTTCATTAAAATCTTGTTTTTCTTCTGGTCTTATAATCATTTTATTTTCCTTTTTCAAAGAATTAAAAGTATCGCTAAGCGATACTTTTAATTCTATTCTTCTTCAGATTTATCTTCTTCTGTTTCAGCAGCTTTTTCAACTACCTCTACTGAAGATACCTTGTTTTCTGCATTTACTTTAATTAAACGTACTCCTTGTGTAGCTCGACCGGCTGTTTTAACTTGTTCCATTGGTAAACGAATCATGATTCCATCGTCAGTAATGATTAATAAATCTTCATCGCCATTAACAGCACGCAATGCAACGATTTGACCATTTCGCTCTGTTGCATTAATAGTTTTAACCCCTTTACCACCACGATTTGACAAACGATACTCTTCTAATGGCGACATCTTACCATAACCACGTTCTGTCACAACCATGATATATTTACCTTCTTTATCAGTTGTCATTCCGATAACTTCGCTACCATCAACATTGATTCCTTTAACCCCACTAGCACTTCGTCCCATTGGCCGAACATTAGTTTCTTCAAAACGAACTAATTTACCGTTAGAGGCGGCGATTAAGATTTGATCATTACCACCTGTTAATTTAACCGAAACTAATTGATCATCATCTCTTAAGCTTATCGCAATCTTTCCAGATTGACGAATTCGTTCAAATTCATTGATGTGAACTCGTTTTACTAAACCGCTAGCAGTTACAAAGAATAAATAATAATCATTATTTTCTTCAATTTGCTTACGATTAATACTAATCATCGATTTAACTTGTTCTTCTTTATCAAGATTTAATAAATTTACAACAGGTAAACCTTTAGCCGAACGTCCAAACTCTGGAATATTATATCCTTTTAAACGATATACTTTACCAAAATTTGTAAAGAATAATAGATCATCATGAGTCGACATATTAATTAACGAACTTACAATATCATCGCTATTAGTTGCCATTCCCTTGATTCCTCGTCCACCACGGTTTTGTGTTTTGTATGTATCTACTGGCATTCTCTTAACATATCCATTATTAGTTAAAGAAATAATAACATCTTCTACTGGAATTAAATCTTCGTCTTCTAAATCAAATGTTCCTTGAATAATTTCCGTACGGCGTTTATCACCATATTTATCTTTAATTTCTTCTAATTCATCATGAATGATCGATAATAAACGTTCTCTATTTTCTAGGATATCTTTTAAATCAGCAATAATTTCTAATAATTTATTTAAATCATCTTCAATTTTTTGTCTTTCCAAACCAGCTAGACGTTGTAATTGCATTTCTCGAATTGCTTTAGCTTGTTTATCAGACATATTAAATTCTTCCATCAATCTAGTTTGAATGATTTCAGTAGTACGACTTGATCTAATTAAATCAATAATAGCATCAATTTGATCAAGAGCTCTTTTTAATCCTTCTAAAATATGAGCTCGGTCTTCAGCTTTAGTTAATCTGAATTTAGTACGTCGTTTAATTACTTCTTCTTGATGATCAAGGTATAAAGTAATCATTTCCTTTAGATTTAATGTTTTTGGTTCATTATTGACCAAGGCAATGCAGTTAGCCCCGAAGGTTGTCTGCAATGATGTTAATTTATATAATTGATTCAAAATTACTTCTGGTTGAATATCTCGACGTAATTCAATTACAACTCGGATACCATCGCGATTTGATTCATCACGTATTTCTGTAATTCCTTCAATTTTCTTTTCCCGAACTAACTGTGACATTTTTTCAATCATCCGAGCTTTATTGACCATATAAGGAATTTCAGTAACAACAATAACTTTTTTACTTCCTTTTTCTTCAATTTCCGTCTTTGCTCGCATGACAATTAGACCATTTCCTGTCTCATAGGCTTTTTTAATTGCTGTTTTACCTAAAATATAACCACCAGTTGGAAAATCAGGACCTTGAATATAATTTTCCATTAATTCCATGATTGTGATATCCGGATCTTTTGCAACTGCTAAAATTGCTTCAATCACTTCTACTAAGTTATGAGGTGGAATATTAGTAGCCATCCCAACTGCAATCCCCGTTGAACCATTAATTAGTAAGTTGGGAATACGAGCCGGTAAAACCGCCGGTTCCTGTTCTTCACCATCATAGTTTGGAATAAAATCAATTGTATCTTCCTTTAAATCACGAACCAGCTCACTAGATATTTTTGACATTCTTGCCTCAGTATAACGTTGTGCTGCTGCTCCATCACCATCGATTGAGCCAAAATTCCCATGACCATCAACTAACATATAACGATATGAGAAATCTTGAGCCATTCTAACTAAAGCTTCATATATTGAAGAGTCACCATGAGGATGATATTTCCCCATAACTTCTCCGACAATACGGGCAGATTTCTTATATGGTGTACCTGGAGTACATCCCAAATCACTCATCCCGTAAATAATTCTTCTTTGAACTGGTTTTAACCCATCTCGAACATCAGGTAAAGCTCTTGATACGATAACTGACATCGCATACTGCATAAAAGAGTTTTTCATTTCAGATGTTAGTTTTACTTTTCTAATTCCCCGTTCTTCCATTATTTATCTCCTTTATCTTAAATATCTAAATCAGTAACGTATTTAGCGTTTTCTTGAATAAATTCACGTCTTGGTTCAACTTTTTCACCCATTAACATATCAAAAATCATATCCGCTTCCATTGCTTCGTCTAAATCAATTTGATTTAAAATTCGTTTTTCAGGATCCATCGTTGTTTCCCAAAGTTGTTCTGCATTCATTTCTCCAAGACCTTTATAACGTTGAATACTATATTTAGCACCTTCACCAATCTTAGTTTTCAAATCATCTAGTTCTTCATCACTATAACAATAATATTCATCTTTACCATGTTTCAATAAATAAAGTGGTGGTTGAGCCGCATAAACAAAGCCACCTTCAACTAACGGTCTTAAATAACGATACAAGAATGTTAACATTAAGATTCTGATGTGCCCACCATCAACATCGGCATCGGTCATAATTACAATTTTATGATATCTTAATTTATCTAGATTAAACTCTTCTCCGATTCCTGTACCAAACGCTGTAATCATAGAACGAATTTCAGCATTTCCAAGGATTTTTTCTAATCTCGATTTTTCAACGTTTAAAATTTTTCCACGTAATGGTAGAATTGCCTGAATTCGACGGTCACGTCCCATTTTGGCACTCCCCCCAGCGGAATCCCCTTCGACAATAAAGATTTCACATTCACTAGCATCTTTACTTGAACAGTCAGCTAATTTACCTGGCAAGTTTGAAACTTCAAGAACATTTTTTCTTCTTGTCATTTCTCGAGCTTTTTTAGCTGCCATTCTTGCTCTTGCTGCAACAATAGCTTTATCAACAATAATCTTAGCTGTATCAGGATTTTCTAATAAAAATTTATCTAATGATGCGCTAATAATATTGCTGGCAATTTTTCGAACTTCAGCGTTACCTAATTTTGTTTTAGTTTGTCCTTCATATTGGGGATCAGGATGTTTAACCGAAATAATCGCTGTTAAACCTTCACGAACATCGTCACCAGATAAAGCTTCTTCATCTTTCTTTAGCAGTCCTTTACTTTTAGCATAATTATTAATAACTCGTGTTAAAGCTAAACGGAAACCTTCTTCATGAGTTCCCCCTTCATGAGTATTGATATTATTACAGAAGGAATAAATATTTGATTGATAACCATCATTATATTGCATTCCTACTTCAATTGTAATTTCTTGCTGCATATCTTCAACATAGATTATTTCTTCATGAATCGGTGTTTTATTTTTATTAATATAGGCAACATATTCTTTAATTCCGCCCTCATAATAATATTCATGTTTTCGATCCACACCGTTACGTTGATCTTCTAACGATAAACGTAATCCCTTATTTAAAAATGCTAACTCTCTAATTCTTTGTCTGAGTGTATCATAATCATAAACAGTACCCTCTTTAAAAATTATTTTATCAGCCTTAAAAGTAACAATTGTTCCTGTTATATCAGAGTCACCAATAATCTTTAATTCACCTGCTGGTTTCCCACCATTTTCAAAACGCTGATAATATTCATGTCCATCACGATGAACATTTACTTCTAACCATTCTGAAAGCGCATTTACAACTGAGGCTCCAACCCCATGAAGTCCACCAGATACTTTGTATCCGCCACCACCAAATTTTCCACCAGCATGTAATACTGTAAAAATTGTTTCAACTGTTGAGATTCCAGTCTTAGCATGAGTACCGGTTGGCATTCCTCGACCGTCATCAATTACTTGAACAACATCATCATCCTTTAAAATTACGCGAATATGACTAGCATATCCAGCTAATGCCTCGTCAATCGAGTTATCAACAATTTCCCAAACTAAATGATGTAATCCCCTAATTGAAGTTGTCCCAATATACATTCCTGGTCTTTTACGAACCGCTTCAAGTCCTTCTAAGACTTGAATATCGGATTCATCATAACTATGTTCTACTTTTTCTTCTGACATTATGTAGCCTCCTTGCCACCCTTAATATAGATTTTTTTTGCCTTTTCAACAATTTGATGATTAATTCCATCAATTGAAGTTGTTGTAATAAAAGTTTGAATTTTCTGATTCAAAATATCTAATAACATATTTTTACGCGCTTCATCTAACTCAGATAAAACATCGTCTAATAGTAAAACAGGATATTCTCCTATTTCATCTTTAATCAATTCAATCAACGCAATCTTTAGACTTAATACAATCGTTCTTTGTTGCCCCTGTGAAGCAAATAAATCTGCAGCATTGCCATTCATAAAGATTTTCAAATCATCTTTATGAATTCCTAAATGACTTTGCATATATCGAATATCTCGCTGATGATTTTTTTTATATAATGCTAAAATATTTTCATACGTTAACTCTTGTTTAAGGAAACAACTGTATCGTAAGCTAATTTTCTCATTATCATTTTTAGCAATTAAATTATAAATAGAAGTTACTTTTTGATTTAAATTCTTAATAAAATCAATTCTTTTTTTAATCAACTCTACTTGCAATCGTGCCATCTGTTCGTCAAGTACTTCTAAATATTCATCACCATCACGATTCTTTTGATTTAAAATTTTTAAATACTTATTTCTCTCCTTAAGTAAATTATTGTATTTACTTAAATTAAAAACATAGATAGGTGAGATTTTTGATAATTCTAAATCAATAAAACGTCGGCGATTATTTGGACTGCCCTTAATTAAATAAAGATCATCAGGAACAAAAACTACGACATTTAAAAGACCAACATATTCACTAATTTTATAAATATCCTGGTCATCTATTTTCGCACGTTTAAAATCACTCCCAAGAATCATTTCTAAACTACGGAGCTTATTATTGGAAGTGACTTCACCTTTTACTTTCGCAAATTCGCAATCAAACATAATCATCTGCTTATTTATATGAGTTTTAAAAGATTTTCCTACTGACAATAAATAAATCGCTTCGATCAGATTAGTTTTACCTTGTCCATTACTGCCAATTAAAATATTGATATCACGATCAAACTCAATAAAAAAATGATTATAATTACGAAAATTGTCTAGACATAATGAATTAACTTTCATTAATCAATAACAAAAGACTCTCCATTAAATTCTATCTGGTCACCAGTTCGAAGTTTCTTGCCTCTTCTTGTTTCCACTTCACCATTAACCATCACTAATTCATCTTTAATAACCATCTTAGCTTCGATTCCACTAGAAACACATCCTGCATACTTTAAAAACTGTCCTAGGGTAATATATTCATCTCTTATTTGAATTTTTTTCATGACTATCCTCTTTTTTTATAAAATCTAGAGTTATTATAACATAAATTGTTGTTAAAATCAAAAAAATAAGCATTTTAACGCATTTTTTATAAAAATGAATAAAATCTTATTTTTTATTAAAATTCGCTCATATTTAAAATTTATCCACATATAAATAAAACAACTAGTAAAAAAATACTTTCACGAAAAAAAAAGCTACATAATGTAGCTTAGAAAGTTCTTACTGGTAAAACTAATTGAATTACATCATCTTTTTCAAAATCTTTAATAATAAAAGGTTTCATTTCTCCAGTAAATAAAATTTTAATTTTTGGTTCATTAAAAGCTCTAATTGCATCAGTTGCATATTTTGAACTAAATGAGATACTTATTGGTGTTCCTTTATAAAAAGATTTATCTAAAATTTCTTCTACAGAACCGATTTCTTGCATATATGATGATAGGACGACTTTTTCATCAGACATATCTAATTTAATAATATTATTTTGTTCATTTGTTAGTAATGAAACACGATCAATAGCATTTAATAGATAATGAGCATCTAAATCTAGTTCATAATCAAAAGCATCAGGAATTAAACGATTAGTATCTGGGAAAGTTCCATCAATTAATCGTGTTTGAATAATATTATTATCAAACACATAAAGGACTTTACGATCAGAAACATACATTTCAATCATTTCATCACGTTCAATAATTTTTGAAATTTCATCTAAAGATTTTTGAGGAATTGTAATATTGAAAGTAACGTCTTCATCTAAAGATACAATTTTCTTAGCTAGACGATAGCTATCCGTTGCTGTACATTCTAATTGACGATTTCCTGCTTTAAAGTTGATTCCTGTTAAAATTGGTTTGTGCTCTTTATCACTAGCAGCAAATTTGGTCTGTGAAATAATATCTTTTAAAGATAGTGCATTTAATAATACTTTTGTTCCAGTTTTTGATAAATCAATTCGTGGATAATCTAAAACATCAGTACCATTTAAGTCAAATTTAGAAGTTGCTCCCGAAATTCTAGTTAAAGCACCATCTAAAATCTCAATTTTAATTTCATCACTATCAATCTTACGAACAATATCTAAGATGTAACGAGAATTTAAAACTACCCCACCAGTTTGATAAATCGTTAAATCTTCATCTTTTTCAATTTTAGTTTGAATTGTAATGTCAGAATCACTACCAGTTAGAATTAAACAATCGTCTTGTAAATCAAACTTAATTCCAGTCAATACTGGTAAGGGACTTCGAATTGAAACTGCTTTAGTTGCTTTAGCAAGAGCATTTAATAATTTAAGTCGTTTTATTTTAAAATTCATAAATTTCCTCCTTGTGACTAATTATATATAATTATTTAAAATAATGCTATTAATATTATTATAGTGTGAATATTGTGCATAAGCATTAAATAAGCTGATATAATCAGTGTTTTTTATGTGTATAACTATGTGTGCAATTTGTGGTAGTTTTGTGTCTAAACGATACCTAATTTGTCTTTTAACTTATTTATTGCTAATTTGTAGTCAGGATCTTTCTTGATTTTAGTTTCTACGCGAGCACATGCTTTCATTACTGTTGAATGATCTCGATTGCTAAAAATAGCCCCAATTTCAGCAAAAGTAATATCTAATAATTCCCGCATTAAATACATACACATTTCTCTTGGGGTTGTTAATTTACGTGTCTTGTTTTTTGAAATTAGCTGACTGATTGTCAGATAATAGAATTCTGCAGTTGTTTTTAAAATACTTTCTTTAGTTAGGGAACTCTTTGGATTTTGAACAATTTTATCATCTTTAAAAGATTCTAATGCAAAAGCCATATCAATATTATTAGTATGATTCATAATGCTACAGAAGAAAAGACGTTTTAAAGCCCCTTCAAGACTACGAATATCTTTACAATAATGATTAGCCATAAAATCAACAACATCATCTTGAATAATTAAAGAAGGATTATCAAGATTTTCTATCTTTTTTTCTAAGATAGCGCGAGCTGTTTCAAATTCTGGCGGATCAATTCCGAAACTTAATCCTGAATTGAAACGGCTGATTAAACGTGATTCAATTCCTTGTAATTCTTCAGGCATCTTATCACTTGTAATAACAATTTGTTTATTATTATTAATTAATTCATTAAAAATGTGGAAAAATATCTCGCTGCTTTTTTCTTTATTGAATAAAAATTGAATATCATCAATTAATAAAATATCGAGATTTTTATACTTATCATAGATTTCATCACCATCACGGCCTTTCATTGCCCCAATAACTTCATCAACAAAATCTTTACTTGTAATATAACGAATTCTAAGCGCTGGATTTACTTCTTTTGCATAATTTCCAATTGCATTTAATAGATGGGTCTTACCTAATCCAGGATTACTATAAATAAACAGTGGATTAAAATTAGAACCCGGATTAGTAGATACTAATAGAGCTGCATTTTGTGCCATGCGATTAGAACTTCCTACAACAAAGTTATCAAATGTCAAGGTACGATTCAGATTATCTCTAAATGGCGTTTCTTGTTTAACGGCAACAGATTTTTTAAAGTCTTCTTCACCAACGATTTCAAGATTAATTGATGAAGCTAACATCCCAGAAAGAATATCTTCAATGTCTTTTTGGTTATTTTTAATTGTTTCAACATTAAATGAAAATGGGGTGGTAATAATAACTTTGTTATTGTTAATGGATGCTATTTTTGCACTTCGAAAAACAGATTCCATGATTACTTTATCGATTTTACGTTCTTCTGGCAAATTTTGTTTTTCTAAAGTGTCGAGGCATAATTGCCAAATCTTACTATTATCGCTCATTTTTTAACCTCCGCAAACCTCATTATAAGTTAATAAAATGTAAATTTAAAGGATAAAAACAGTTAAAAAAGAGTGTTCACAAAGTTATTCACAATAATTGTTACATTTCCGTAGGTTTTTATTAGAAATTCACAATATTCACAACTTTACTTGTGCATAAAGATTTATGTGAATGTGAAAAATGTGGCTATCTAGTTATCTAGAAACTACTGTTCATAATAAACTCACAATAGCATATTTGTTATTCCAAGCACTTTGAGAGTTTTTCACATTTATTCACATAGTAAAAAATAAGGGTATGACTTTGTGCATAAGTTATGTGAAGTTTAGGTTAATTTATGATTAATTAGCAAGATTCGTCGAGAAAGAAGTCACAAAATAATGTTACTTTTTATCGAAAATCAAGAAAATCCTTATAAATTAAGGTTTTTTTATTCTTAATAGCAAAAAGAAAAGCACAATTTAATGTGACTTTTGTACAATATAAACTATTTTAATAAATCTGAATTAATAAATTTGTCTAAAAAGATTTTTTAAAATTCACATTATTTTGTGAGATTTGTAAAATGTTAGATTTTCCTAATTATACTTTTTCCCGTAATTTCATTGACTTAACGAGCTTTTTCATATAAAATGGTGAGGCATATGTTATTTGTATAAAAGTATAAAAAATTTTGGAGGTGTAATTAATGAAAAGAACATATCAACCAAATAAGAGAAAAAGATCAAAAACTCATGGTTTTAGAGCTAGAATGGCTACTGTAGGAGGAAGAAAAGTACTTGCACGTCGCCGTAAAAGAGGAAGAAAAGTCTTATCTGCTTAAGAAAAATCCACTTTACGGTGGGTTTTTTTTCTAAAAATTTATGAAAAAAGAATTTAGAGTACGAAAAAATGAAGATTTTAGCCGTATTATTAAGAAAAAACAAAGTATGGCTAATCGTTCTTTCATTATATATTACCTAAAAAATGATTTAGATCATGCTCGAATTGGGATATCAGTAAGCAAAAAACTTGGAAAAGCAGTAATTCGTAACAAAATTAAGCGTCAAGTCAGAATGATGCTTCAACAAACAATTAATTTCGATGATAATTATGATTATATAGTTATTATTAGAAATAAATATTTAGATTTAGATTTCAATTCTAATCTAAATGAGCTAAAATATTTATATAAAAAAATATTAAAAAGGATGGAAAAATAAATGGTGTTAGATAACAAGACTAAAAAAATCTTAAAAGTATTTTGTTTAGTTTTCTTAGTTGCTATCTTGACAGGATGTGCACAAAATCTTGATGCAAACGGTAAATTAATTGCTTCTAGGGCAATTACAAGTTCAACTCCTTGGTCATTTGATGCAGGGTGGTTTGATTTTATCTTTGTAATTCCTTTAGCTAAAGGAATCTTATTCATTAATGATTATGTAGGAAATGTAGCTTTTGGGGTAATTGGGGTTACAATTATCGTTAATATTATCACTTTACCTATTATGATCAAATCAACCGTCTCAACGCAGAAAATGCAATTATTACAACCAGAGATGGAAAAGATTCAACGTAAGTATAAAGGGCGTAAAGATCAAGCTTCACAAATGCGTCAAAATGCAGAGATTCAAAATTTATATAAAAAGAATAATGTAAGTATGTTTGGATCATTTGCAACATTCCTTACATTACCAATCATGTTTGCAATGTGGCAAGCAGTACAAAGAATTGATATATTATATTCTACATATATTTTTGGAATTAATTTAGGGGCTAAGCCAATCAGCCATATTATGGATTTGGATATTGCGTATATTGTTTTATTGGTTTTAGTTGCAGGAACACAATTCTTTGCAATGCAAATTACTCAAATAATGGCAAAACGCTCACCAAAATATCGTCCTAGTCAACAAATGAAGTCGATGAATACAATGAACAATGTAATGACGATCTTCATTGTTTACTTAGCTGCTACAATGCCTGCAGCAATGTCGTTGTACTGGATTACAACAAATGTTATTAATATCATAAGAACAGTATATATTCAATTATTCCATATTGAGAAAGCAAAAAAGGAAGTTGAATCAACAACTACTAATTTTCTAAATAAAAAGTAGGTGAAAATATGAAAAGATATACGGCAAGAACAGTTCAAGATGCTGTAAATACAGCATGTCAAGAACTAGGTGTAACAATTGATGAATTAAATTATGAAGTAATTAGTGAGACAAAAACTTTATTTACTAAAAAAGCTGAAATTGAGTGTTATACAATTCCAATGATCCAAGAATATATTGAAAGTTATATTCGTCGTTTTATTGGAGATATGGGATTTGAAGTGGAAACAGTTTCTTATCTACAAGATGGTCGTATTTACTGTAATATTAATACTAGTAATAATTCTATCTTAATTGGAAAAGCTGGAGTTATTCTACGTGCAATTAACTTTATTGTTAAAAATGCCGTAAGCAATACCTTTAAGAAAAGATTTGAAATTAGCGTTGATATTAACGGATATAAAGAAGACCGTTATAAAAAAGTAGCATCAATGGCTAAACGTTTTGGAAAACAAGTATTGCGCACGAAAGCTGAAATCAAGCTTGATCCAATGCCTGCTGATGAACGTAAAGTAATGCATCAAGAACTTTCTAGATTTGAACATATTAAGACAGAAAGTCATGGTGAAGGAAAAAATAGACATATGGTTATTTCATATGTAGATTAGACACATGTTATCATGTGTTTTTTCTTTAAGGAGTGATATGAAGATGAATATAGAATTAGCAAGGGCAACTGATGTAAATGAGATTGAAGCGTTATATGGAGCAGTTGTAGACGATTTACTAGCCAATGTAAATTATCCTGGCTGGAAAAAAGGAATTTATCCAACTCGTGATGAAGCAATTTTTGGAATAGAAAAAAAAGAATTATATGTAATGCGGCAAAATGATCAAATAGTGGGGAGTATTGTTATTAATCATGTCCAAGAAGAAAATTATCAATTAGCAGCTTGGAAGATAGATGCACAAGATCATGAAGTTTATGTAATTCATACTTTAGCTGTTCATCCACAATTTAAAGGATTAAAAATAGCTCAAAAATTATTAGAATATGCTGATGAATTAGCTAAAAATAATGGGGTAAAAACAATTCGTTTAGATGTTCGTAAAGGCAATGTGCCGGCAATCAAGCTATATGAGCGTTGTGGTTATACATATGTGGGAGCAATAAATCTTGATTTTAGGGGTTCTGATCTTGGCTTATTTGAACTGTATGAAAAAATAATTTAAATAATGCTTGCCCTATAGTTAGGTTTAAGTAGTATGCTTAACTTAGGAGGACGACTTCATGGATAAAATAGTTATTAATCAAGAACTTTTATTGCTACTTCAAAAAAATAAAATAATTGCCACAACGTCAAACTTTAATTACCGGGATCAAGCAGTCATATCACTAATCAAAACATTGATTACTATGGGATATAGTAGTAGTGATATCTTAGAATTGATTGATGAAGAAATGACTTTGCTGGATATTCTAGAATTTCATCAAGATTTGGTAATTAATAAGCAATATGAATGCTGCTGTTTAATTAATAAATTAAAGAAAATGATTGAAGAAGTTAAGGAAGAGACCAATGGAATATACAATTAAAGAAGTAACTAAAAAGTACAATCTAAGTGCTTCAACACTTAGATATTATGAAAAAGAAGGATTACTACCTAAAATAAAAAAGAATCAAAGCAATCAAAGAGTTTATGATGATGATGATCTATCGTGGTTAGACATAATTATGTGTATGCGTAAAACGGGAATGACGATAGCATATATAAAAAATTATATTGAGTTGTGTCAAGAAGGTGACAATACGATTAATCAACGATATGAAATTTTTTTGAAACAGAAAGAAATATTATTATTGCAGCAACAAGAGTTGGAAAAGAATATTGAGACAGTGAATTATAAAATTAATCTATATAAAGAAAAGTTATTAAAATAGATAGCAAGAATTATTGCTATCTATTTTTCTTTCAATTATAATCAATATAATAAGTAGGTGATAAGATGAATAAAAATAAATTATTAATGTTCTTTATTATTAATGGACTTTTTAATTTAGCCGCTAATTATGCTCATCCAATTACTCCAACAGTAATAAAAAATCTTCAACTGGGAGATTATATGTTTGGTGTTGCATTTGGGGCAATGATGGGATTAAATTTTTTATTTTCACCATTTTGGGGAAAATTAAATGAACAAATTAACAGTAAAACAACGATGTTGATCTGTAGTATTGGTTACGCAGTTGGTCAAGTTTTGTTTTGGCAAGCAAATTCACAAAATAGTGTGATATTTGCAAGAATGTTTTCAGGCGTTTTTACAGGAGGTTCTTATGTAAGTTTTTTAACCTATGTCGTTAATGTTACACCACCTGAAAAAAGGGGTCAAAATCTAACTGTTTTAGCAACAGTTGCAAGTGTTTGTGCTGCTTTTGGTTATTTTATAGGGGGGATGCTTGGAGAAATCTCAATTGATTTAACTTTTGCAGTTCAAGCAGCTACTTTAGCTAGCTGTGGTATTTTCTTTTATCTTTTTTGTGAAAATGATGTTGTTTCACCAGTCAAACAAAAAGTTGCTCTGCTCATAAAACAAGCAAACCCTTTTAATTCATTTAAACAAGCAAAAGTATTTATAGATAAAAAATATTTAATTATGTTTACGATCTGCTGCCTTGCATTTCTTGGTTTTACTGCTTTTGAACAAAGTTTTAATTATTATATCAAAGATATTTATAATTTAACATCAGGTTATAATGGAATTATCAAGGCTGCAATTGGAATTATTTCTTTAGTTGCTAATGGTACGATTTGTTTATGGATCATTAAGAATACTAATGTTTCTAGATCGTCAATGCTGATTTTATTGTTGAGTAGTGTTACGATGTTAGGGGTTTTAGCAACAAATAATATAATTATATTTATTGTGATGAATATAATTTTCTTTGCATTGAATGCAATCATTATACCAGTGACTCAAGATTTAGTAGCTAGCCGTTCTAATGATACTAATAGTAGTATTGTAATGGGATTTTACAACGCGATAAAATCATTGGGTGGAATTATAGGTGCCTTGATGGCTGGTTTCTTTTATACATTTAATCCTCGCTTACCATTTATTTTTGGTTTTGTTGCTTTCCTTTTAGCAACTGTTTTATCATACTACTATTATCAGCAAAATAAATTGCACAAAAGTTAAAACATTGTTATAAATGTTTTGATTTTTTTTATTTAACAAGAGTAGAATAAAATTATAGGAAATAGTAAAGCTAATGAATCATGATGAGGCTACGTTTTTTAGTATAATTAGTATTATGGTAATAAATAAGATTAAAAATAAATAAATCTGGTTAGCTTAATGCTTGCACAACCAGATTTAGCAGAAATTCATTATTTCAAAGAAGTGTGTTAGTATGTAGAAGTAAATAACTAAAACTAACTATATTATTTTTGATGTTTTGTTGAAACTAAAATATTTTTTATTAA
>UMJH01050241.1_pt1 | contig 21798 bp, 25 predicted proteins | sample 1966011 | NCBI WGS metagenome assembly UMJH01 (sample SAMEA4836146, study PRJEB28245) | human gut metagenome | biome: gut microbiome; material: fecal sample | place: Denmark | collected 2008 | reverse complement strand
AGCCGCCTCGACGCTCGACGTATCAAAGAAATTCTTATCGCTGTCGTAGTTGGTGGGAGTAGCGATAACGGCATATTCAGCACCCGCATAAGCCTCAGCCACGTCGACAGTTGCCCGCAAGTCAAGATGACGTTCTTCTGCCCTTGCCTCAGCCAGGAACCGCTCAATCTCGTCGTCTTGGATGGGTGACTTGAACGCATTAATCATATCGACCTTCTCGGGCACGATATCCAGCGCGCGGACCTCATTGTGCTGCGCAAGAAGGACGGCAAGGGACAGTCCAACGTAACCGGTGCCAGCAACAGCAATCTTCATTTCATTCTCCAATAACAAAGAGTCCTCAATTTAATCAGGGGCGGTTTTAACCGCCCCATCTCCAGATTAATTGTTCACAGCCTGCAGTAATCCCTATACCAGCGCGCAAACTCGCGCAGACCATCCTCGAGCTTCGTCGAGGGCTTGAACCCGGTATCTCGCTCCAGCGACGAGGTATCGGCATACGTCACCGGGACATCACCCGGCTGCATAGGAACGAGCTCCCGATGAGCCTCGAAGTCATAGTCTCCTGGCAAAACGCCCTCTTCAACGAGAACACGCTGGAGCGTATCGACGAACTCCAGAAGCTGCACCGGATCAGAATTACCTATATTGTAGACACGATGGGCAGCCATGGGGAGTCCGTCCTCCCCCATCTTAACGACGGGAGGATTATCCATCACACGCGCGACACCTTCGACAATGTCCTCGACATACGTAAAATCCCGCTTACAGTCGCCCATATTGAAGATCTTAATTGACTCGCCGCGAAGAAGCTTATCCGTGAACCCGAAATACGCCATATCGGGACGGCCCATAGGACCATACACCGTAAAAAAGCGCAAACCGGTAGCTGGAATGGAATATAGCTTTGAATAGGCCGCGGCCATGAGCTCATTGGACTTCTTGGTAGCCGCATAGAGGGAGACGGGAGAATCCACCATGTCATCCTCTGAGAAAGGAACCTTCTTGTTTCCACCGTACACCGACGAGGAGCTAGCGTATACGAGGTGCCTCACGGGATGATGCCTGCACGCCTCAAGGATATTAAAAAAACCGACAACGTTGCTTTCGATATAAGCAAGCGGGTTCTCTATGGAGTATCGGACCCCCGCCTGTGCAGCGAGGTTCACGACAACGTCGAAGCTATTCTCTGCGAACAGTCGCTCAATGAGCGCGGCATCACGGAGGTCGCCGCGCACAAAGGTAAAGCGACGTTTCAAATCGAGCTCACCAAGCATGCGCAGGCGAGCCTCCTTAATAGCCGGATCATAATAGCTGTTGATGTTATCGAGACCGAAAACTATATCATCGGTTGTTTCGAGCAGCCTCTTAACCAGGAATGCGCCAATAAATCCAGCAGCTCCCGTAACAAGCACTCTTCTCTCCGTCATATTCGGACTCCAATTCACTAGTCAGACTGCATCTGATGAACCTTGCGGTTAATATAGCCATCAGTCGCGTGGTCCCGAGGGATGACACGACACGGATTTCCCAGGACGACAGAGTGGCTCGGTACATCACAATTCACATAAGCACCAGGAGCTATAAGCACGTCATCGCCCACTCTAATACCGCCAACAATCGTGGCATTGACCCCAACCCACACGCAATTACCCAATATAGGGGCCCCCTTGCGCCGACCACGGTTCTCTTGACCGATTGTGACCCCTTTATGCAGGTTACAGTTTGAGCCAATAACAGCCGATTCATTCACCGTGATATTGAATGCATGGCCTAGGTAGAGGCCAGGACCAATCTTGGTACCCCGGGGTATCTCCAACCCATATCTTTCTCGCATGCGCCGCAAGACAAAACGCCAGAAAGGAGCGCGAGAAAGGGATGCTTTGCGCAACACCCAAGTGAATCTCATCGCGTGGTCGGACCAAGGAAAAGTCTTCTGTGGATACCTTTGCCAATCGAGACACCCAGACCCGATATTTCTTACAGAAGCCATAGCACGCCGCCTCCATTCATAGTACGTTAAAACAGGCGCTTGATAGAGACGCAACCTCGCCATTAAGAAAAGATATCCCGTGCGGGATAAGCCCGCTCGCAGAAGCGCCGTTTATCCTCAAAGCCCATATGTTTCGTATTGACGAACTCGCCCTCATGCTTCTCACGATAAGCATCGATGGTCCCGATTGAACGCGCAGGCACTCCCGCCACCACCGTATTATCCGGTACGTCGTGCGTCACAACCGAACGGGCGCCAACGATGCAGTTTTTACCTATGGTAACTCCCGGCATGATCATCGCGTCCATGCCAATATGGCAGTTGTCGCCAATTGCCACACGTCCAAATCTGTCGATATCTGAAAGCTCGGGATATAAGTGTCGAAGCACCCAAGCCCCTCCATCATGCGTGGTAATCTTCACTCCGCTCGCAAGGCGAACGTTATCCCCAATAGCCACGAGATACGGCTCTGAGCCAAAGTCAAAACCATTGAGAATCTCGCAGCCAGTCCCGATAGTGAGACCACGAGATTTCAGCTGCTCAAGCTTTTTCTCATTAGACTTAAGACGCCAGGCTAACAATGAAAACAGGGACATATGGAAACCCTCAATTTCACTCAAATCTCGTCATACACAATAGCTCAATCCAGTTGAAGGACAATAGCGAAAACGGCACTCGCAAAGGCAAAATCTAAAACGATCAGAGCTTCGTCATCAAACGTGTAACCAAATAGAACAACAAGTCCCCACAATGTGAATAGACTTCAAGATTGGGAGCTGGGTCCCAGCGGAGAATGAAACGTTAATAATTACCAATAATCACTCACTGGAGTCAAGTCGACCGCAGTCAATGCAAGCGCGACAACAAAAGTCGAGAACGATCGGTTGGGTATATCCACCGCCCTACGCAAGGTTACCGATATTCAAGATGAGCTTACATAGGCCCTGAATTCACAGACGTCGGGCCTTGCGCTTAATTAAGCAAGTAAAACCATCAACATCTAGAGCCCCAAACAGCTGGGGAATCATACGGCCTATCGGGAAACGCACCGTAATCCAATTCAATTTTCAAACCGTTTTCTGCAATGAAGCGCTCAACACGATCTGCAAGCTTTTCTGGGTGACCTGATGAAATATTGTAAACGCCGCCACCCTTAGCCCCCGTAATCACGTCGGCAACCAAAGAGCAAAAATCGCCATAATCCAAAAAGTCATACTGACATTGACCCATAGTAAATGGAAACGAACGCTTACCATCTGCAGCGGCCTTGCAAATCTTTGAAAAAATCGAAGATCCGTAAGGAGTATTGTCGACGATATAGTACCCGCGAAGCCACTGGAGCTCAATATCAGCCTCATTGCAAATTAACGTGGCAGACTGCCTTAAGGCGTTCTTCGCAATGCCATACATGCTCTGAGGGTTGCATGGAGTGCCTGATCTAATACCTCCTTCAAAATAACCGATTTCGTGCATACTTCCCATAACCGCCAATCTTTTAAGGGGGGATTTAGACAACTTGCGAACGAACTCAATATGCAAGGGGAGGTCGTCCATATGGGCATCAGAGTTATGCTTGAAACCGTCGCGCCAGGCCAGATGCACAACAATGTCGGGCTCCCCCATTTCCGCATAAGGATTCACCATATCAAAAAGGCTTGCCTGAATGCACTTGGCAGAAGCGGGAACCCGCTCAAGCGTCCGGTCAATTGCCACGACATCATGACCCCGAGCTATCAGCTCCCCCACTACTCCCGTACCGAGATAACCATTTGCACCAGTGACAGCAATTTTCATTTAATACTCCCAACTAAATACTTGTAAATCTGCAGCCCGTCAATGCTCAATAAAGGACCTAAAGCCCCCGATGCGTGACTCCTCCGCAACCTTCCAATTCGGAAAGTGCAGGATGGCTCTTATCTTTATCGGAAACAATCAACTGAGAAACATCAAGCACGTTATCGCCGTCAAGCGCAGGCCATACTATTCCAACTTCGGGATCATTCCACATAAGTCCACCCTCGTCAGCGGGATGATAGACATCGTCGCATTTGTAGCATAATTCCGCAGTATCGCTAAGAACAAGAAACCCATGAGCAAAACCACGTGAAATGAAGAACTGTCTCCTATTTTCGGCGGACAGGACTACGCCCTCCCATTTTCCATACGTTTTGCTGCCCTTGCGCAAATCGACGGCGACATCAAATGCACTCCTACTGCCCCTGTTTGGCATACTTTGCCTCTGTCGCGGACTTAGCCGAGCGCCACCATGACTCATTCTCTACATACCATTCAATCGTCTGTTTAAGCCCCTCTGAAAAATCAGTATGAGCCGGCACCCAACCAAGCTCGCGACGAAGCTTGGCAGAATCAATAGCGTAACGTCGATCGTGGCCAGGACGGTCGGCGACCCAGTCGAAATCTTCAGAGTCCTTGCCCATTGCCTCCAATATCATGCGAAGAACGGTGATGTTGTCCCTCTCGCCATCAGCACCGATGAGACACGCCTCTCCAATCCTGCCCTTCGTAAGTATTTCCCATACTGCAGAAGAGTGATCCTCGGTGTGGATCCAGTCGCGAACGTTGTTGCCCAGCCCGTAAAGCTTGGGTCGCTCTCCATCGATAATATTCCTCCTCAAGCTCTTCTGCGATAGCAATCAGATACCGGCCGTAGTCTGTTTTGCACATCGACTTACCCAGCTCGCGCAAGTTGACCGCCTCAATGAATCCACGGCGGTAGGCTATTTCCTCGATGCAGGCAATGTAATATCCCTGACGGCTCTGGACCGCCTCGACGTACTGCGCCGCCTTGAGAAGCCCCTCCGGCGTACCCGTGTCAAGCCAAGCCAAGCCAAGCCACGACCCATTAGCTCGACACACAACTCGCCACGATGCAAATAATCCTCATTGACGCTCGCGATCTCAAGCTCTCCGCGCAAGCTGGGCGCGACGTCAGCGGCGATATCACTTACCTTACCATCGTAAAAATATAGACCCGGTACTGCATAGTTGCTCTTAGGATGCTCGGGCTTCTCCTCGATGCTTACGACGCGACCATCGGAATCGAATTCCACAACACCAAAGGCTTTGGGGTCTTTGACAGGGTACCCAAAAACGACAGCGCCGCCCTCTCGCTCAACGCGCTCCCTGGCTGCAACGATCGTCTTGGCAAGTGCTTGTCCATGGAACAAATTATCCCCTAGTACGAGAGCGCAGGGTTCACCGGCAATAAAATCGCGTCCGATGATGAAGGCCTCGGCTAGGCCACGAGGTTGATCCTGAATAGCATATTCGATTCGCATGCCCAAGCTTGAGCCATCACTCAACAAGGCCTTAAAAGCAGGGATTTCGCGTGGAGTCGAAATGATTAACACCTCACGAATGCCTGCAAGCATAAGAACGGACAGGGGATAGTACACCAAAGGCTTGTCGTAGATCGGCAGGAGCTGCTTGCTTGTCGCAATTGTAATAGGATAAAGGCGTGTCCCAGACCCGCCGGCAAGAATGATTCCCTTCATGGTCAAACTCCTTTTACAACGGGAAACAACCTGCAACAAATAGCACGTTTACCCAAGACCAAGTAAATGACTTGGTGTAAGAAATTGATAATTAGCGCAGCCGAACACGTTAGATAAACCCAACGATCGGATTTAACAGGCGCTTACTGGTTCTTATTTTTCCTTATTTTAACCAATGCTAAAACAATCAGAATGAACAGAACGAGACAAGCAAGATAACGAACAGATGCAACTTGATAAAGAGCAATGCCGCACATTGTTGCAATTAATGTCCCGATGGATAAGAGGGCAAGTCTATCATCCTCATAAACGGTAGTCTTTCTACCACGTTCACGACAGGCTTTCCTCGCCCAAGCCCATTGAGAAATTGCAAGGACGATATAACTCGCAAGTGTGGTATACGCCGCGGCATAAAACCCGAAGAGCGGAATAAAAACTAGATTAAGGAGCACATTGACCGCTGCGGCAATCATTGAGGCAAACATGATATAGGTAGTTTGCCGATAGTAAACAAGAATATTCGAATACATGTTCGAGATGGCTGTAAGAAAAACACCGGCGGCAATTGGAGGCATCAGGGAAACCGCAGAAAGATACTCATCGGTAGCAAGAACGCGAATTATTTCAGGACCAAACCAAGAAATGAGCACTGAAATAAGAGCAAATAGAGCGAGCAGCAGGGCAGAAGTCTTTCGAATGCCTTCGTGTCCCTCGGAGTCTATATTTCGAAACAAATATGGAATGAAAGACGAGTTGATAGCAGACCAAAAAAAGAGAGAGATACTACTAGCGGAATATAGAACCCCGTAAATTCCAGTCTCGGCATCACCAACCATTGCCGAAATCATAACCCTGTCGGAAACACTCAATACTTGACTCGCCACGGAATGACCGATGAGCGGAAGACTGAGGCTGAGCGAGAAACGCCAATATTTTGAATTGTAGAACGTCTTCCCGCGGATGATCAGCAATACCCATAAAACGGCGCTGAGCCCATAGACAACAATATAATTAGCGGATAGCCTGGCCTCTGCCAAGCTAACGGCCAATTGAGAATTCGAGCTCACAATCAGAACGGCACCTACTGAAGCAATCGTTGCCAAAACGGCCGATCCAACAGAAAGAAAAAAAGCCAGCTTATATTTATATTCGTATCTCTGCCGAAGAGTCCAAAAATCCCATGCGGGCATAACAAGTAAACCGAACGCCATAAGAAGAATTAAACGAGGTGAGAGACCGATAAAATGTGAAACCCACGGTGAGGACGCGACAAGTCCCCCGCCTATAATCAGAGCCATTAGAGACGATAAGGTCAGTACGGATGATTCGTACTCATCTCTCTCATTCCCAAACTCTTTCATTGCAAGCGAATATCCACCAGAAGTCAACGCCAAGGTGGAAACAATGCTCACAATTGAGAACCACGATGTATATAAATTCACGATACCCATATCGGATGGAGACATAATACGGGTAAATATCGGCATCGAAATCACGGCAAGTCCGCGCGAGATGACGCTAGATAATGTATAGACCGCTGCCGATTTAACTTCTACGCTTGCATTTTTCAGCCCATCAATTAGCATCTGACACAGCTTTCATCTCTCTAATTAAACCTATCCACCCAAGCCTCAACGGAATAGTACTGACGAACCTCATCGCCATACGCAACCGTAGGCCTCGACATGAACTCCTCTATTTCAGAAGGCGAAGTACAATCATCAAGAATGAGGACGTTACCATATTCAAAAAAAGCAGCATCAGCAACATGAGGATTTGTGGTAATCAATTTCTTATCGTAGAAAATCGATTCCATAACCCTCATGGAATACCCAAGTTGACCCTGCTGAGCAATATCAACGATTGCTTTACCACGATAAATCCTATGCAGATATTCCTGATATGGGACGTAGCTTGTTGAATAGTTAATACAAGACCCTTCGTTATCGGTCGACCTGCCACCAATGACGGTAAAGTCCAACTTAAGACCCGCTTGCACCAAAACATTTGCAGCGTGCTCAACAGCGTCCAAACGATTTTTCGATAAGCCTACATAAACGGCATCAAATACAAGAGGAACAATCGGGCATTTCAAGCCAGCGTCAAACATAATCGTATTAAAAGAAAAACCGTGCTCGCTGCAAAACGCTTCATCGTATGAATAGATGCCACAAGAATAGCGCTCAGCGCTCTCCTTGAGGAGTCGAATCTGACTGGAACTTAAATCCATGTTCCATGAGTAAATTGCAATGTCAGCGGAGCCAGCTTTACTCCTTAAAAAACTAAACAAGGAAGAATCTATCAAGGCAGGCACATCCATCACAACGATGCGGTCATAACAATCAAGACAATCTTTCCATGACCCATAACGATATTGAGCCAGATGCGGGAACAACCTTCTCATAGAGTTGAACAACCTACCAGGTTTACCAGAAAACAACTGGGCAATAGTTACATGATCGCTCTTAAATGAGGGAAAAAAATACATATCAGCATTGGGTACAATCACCAACGATCTTTCCATTTTGAATACTTCACTCCTTCCATGCGCAGCGGCCAACCGTGACCGATTGCAAGGTATGCAGGTATGATCAATAAACCTGTATATAGAAAGTGAGTTTGCGCAAGTGTTGTATTGATAAAGAGCAACACGAACAGTAGCGCTGAGGATAACCTTTGCCCTTTAAACACTGGATAGAAAATGACAAACAAAACAATAGCCCACGGAATGAGCCCATAAACAGCCGCATAGGCCACGAACGCTGCCGCCACAAGCCCGTCGCCGCTGGAAGCGGCGGTAGCGAACAGGACGTCATAACCGACACCAAGAGGATTGTCGATAATCAGTCGCAAACACACATCAATCATTCCGGAGCGATAAGATCCAGTGCCGTTGCTCAGGTCAATACCAGAGCTGCCGCCAAATAACTTATTAAGAATCTGTGTTGTAAGGATACTATCAGATGGATCAGCCCAATACTGGATAAGAAGACCAATGGCTATTAGAATCAATATAGCTAATAACTTTCCTTTAATGCCGGACCCATCGCCTTCCTTTTTAAATAATATATAAAACAAAACGCAAGACAAAGCGCCAATATATCCCGTTGTTGACTGGCAAGTCACAATCGCAAAAGCAATTATTAGTAAAGCAAGATTAAAATGACGTTCGGATTTAAAATGGATATTACTTTTCCAAAATAACAAAATGAACAATGCGCTGTTAAGAACTACTTGATACTTTCCTGGCTCCGTAAATATGCCACAGTTTCTAAACTGATGAATATTAAACCAACTATATAGAAATAGCCCACGTCCATATTCATATGTATGCCACGGATATGTGCCGATCACGTCAACAACAAATGAAGGCCCCAACAAGGCGCTCGACACTGAAGGCGCTACACAACACACAATCCAAAAAACAATACTAATTGCGGCAAAAGTGACTACCGTCGCAAGCCAACGTCTAAGGAAGTTGGCGTAATCGCAACAGATGGCCATCTGAACCACCAAAACACAGCCGACGAACCCCATTAATGCATCGAGTCCGACGCCGCCATTAAGCGCACGAGCAACCAAAGTGTTGACCAGCAGCAAAGCGCTTAAACATATTCCATAAGATTCACGGTATCTTTTAGAGAACAAGCAACTCAGCACAAACAGGCCCAGCAGCATCATGTAAAACCATGTGCCACCGCACATAAATACAAATGTACTTCCTGGAGTTAGCAGTGATAGGTAAATCAGAACATATTGCCACAGGTCGTTAAGCGTAATCCCACGCCTAATCACCGCGCCATCGGTATATCCCCTCAAGCTGTACCTCCCGGAATAAGAACACTCTCCCATTTGCGAGCAATCACATCAACGGAAAGGCGCTCATTGATCTTGGTAGCCTCGCTGGCCAATCGTTCGCTCAAACCAGGATCCTCAAGAATAGAAATCACGCGAGCAGCCATCGCGTCCACATCACCGCAATCGACTAAGAAGCCATTGACCCCGTCCTCGATCACCGCTTCGGCTCCACCTCCAGCGCAGCGCGTGCTGACCGTCGGAACCCCCATTGCCAACGCCTCAATCAGAGAGTTCGACAATCCTTCCCAATCGGAAGTCATAAGGTTTACAGATGCGGTCGAAATCATTTGAACCGCATCCTTCCTAAAACCCATGAAATCGATGCTCTTGAGCACGCCGAGGGAATCAGCCAGCTGGCGAAGCTCGTCAAGCAAATCGCCCTTCCCGTAGATCTCGAGTCTATAATCGGGAAACACCCGGTGTACACGCTCGAATACCCTGAGCATCATCGGGTAATTTTTTTGCTCCACAAGCCTGCCGGAAGCTGCAAGGACGCGCCTCCGCTTTGAAAAGGAAACCCTTTTGGGCAAGCCCTCGGTCAAAGGATTTTCTATAACAACGCCTTTACGACGCACAGTTCTTGGAAAGTAATAGCCTTGCTGCTCAGTCTGAAAAACAACAGCATCCGCACGCGAAGAATACAGCCAATTGCGGAGCGGAAACAGCAATCTTCCGCGATCGAAATCAGTCGACGGAAGATTCCGTGAAGACACGATTACGCGATTTTGCAGGCCCAGTGAAGCGAGAAGGAGCAGGAGATTCTGATGGGGCAAAAAAGATAAGAAGGTTGAGTCAGGATGATTTAACGTCTCATGACGAATCGCACGAAGTTGATCAAAACCCTTACTTTTATCTTGAGGGCATATAAGGCGCACCTTAACTCTCGGATTCAATTCATATACGCATGTATTGTCTTTCGTGAGCAGAAAGGTGAAACGGCAACCATTAACAACTAAATAATTTGCAAGCGCAACCGCAACTCGCTCTGCACCACCACCGGTCAATCTAGGCATAATCATAAAGAGTTCGTGCTGACTTACTCTCATGCTACCCTCCAATGGGCCCTCTCTGATCAACTCAAATCCCGATTAGGATCTTCACAGTCTTCCACATAGTGCCGCTAGTGCACACTTATGCCCCAGCCACTCGAAATATCAACCCCGTACGAGCCATGTGACTTAATATTTCTCTAAATACCACCCATACACATAGCGGTAACCGATCGCAGGGATGAATTAAATCAAATACGTTATTCCCAAACTCAAAGATATGCCAGCCCACTTAGACAAACAACGGCAGTCGGCGCTTCCACCCTTCGTTTCACACTCAGCTGTCGAGCAACCTTTCGTACTCGCCAATGAACCAAGCCGCTTTATTCTTCCACAGCAAGCTATCAACAGCGTCTTTAAAGTTCATTGTGGCAATCTCTACTCTTGAAATTAAAGTTAGGAGATGCGCAAATCCTCCGCTGTGGAACTAGGGGCTAACAAATATGAAATCGTCTCATCCAATACCAATCGAAAAGCAAAAGAATTGAGTCCAATTACTGGCTTAGCATTCGAAAGAGCCTCGGCGAATACCGTGCCACCAGTTTTCTCGGACACTCGGCACTGCAGCCACGTCGACCCATCGATATTGACTATCAATCTTTCCATGGTCGATTGCACCCAAGAAAGTCACGTTATCTTCCAAACAAAGTTCCACGGATTTGGCAACAAGCTGTTTTTCCTGAGAACCAGAACCACATATTCTGAGCTCAAAACTCAGGCCATCTCTTTTGCAATTGCACAAGCATCGAGTAGGAAGGCAACGCCATTGCGAGGAATCAATCTTCCAACATATATAATTCTCAACGGTGGTCCCTCATGGCGCTTAATAGAGATGATCCAAGTGTCCGCCTTGATTCCGATTTCAGTTCACAAAACTGATCGGTGCATTTTAACCCCGTGTTATTTAGATAATCCTTCGTTTCACAATTTGCGAACATGACAATGTGAAACTCAAAGAACCGCCTGCTATACGATTGACCAAACACGGTTGCCGCGTTCAGGAAACGCCTCGACAGCTCAACTAAGCACCCGTCTCTTAGATAATGAGTTAGCTGCCTTGGCGTATACTCCGCCCCTCCAACGGGGCCCAGTATTATTAAGGACCTTGCCCCTCTCTCTTAAATCAAGGATGGCACGAAGCTCAACCGGAGTAATTTTGATGGATAACATCGAAATGCTCCAATGCCGCTATGTGCTTGACGAACTTTGAAACCACCCTGCACCATATTAAAGCTCTTTAAAGCTCTAAGCGAATAAAGAGGTCCTTTGCAAAGCGAAGCAGTATTAGACAGCGGATGTACTTGTAAGTCGGATAGCGGTCCTCGGGATGCTTTGAGATGCACCCTCGATCTCAGTCCTTTTATCCTCACGAGTAAGGACAGTAACATCATGGCCGATACGCGATACCTCTAAGGGAAGATTCCAACCGATCGCACCCTCGCTTCCGAGATTTGGACCACACGAAAGGGCGACGTACAGGATCTTCATCTGCCTACATCGCCTCATGGGCTTCAAAAATATGTGCATCCGCCTTTGATGCCTCAGAGAGGCCGTCGTTAATCTTGGCGCATAGGTCGCAAGTCGAGCAAGCATCAAGCTGCTCCTTAGTCACGCGACCCTCCTCGTAATCGCGAACAATCTTAAGCTCGTGCATGTCGTACGGCTTCTTGGAGAAAAGCGCCTTTGCTTTATGCTTGAGCACCCACCAAGCGGGTTTCCAGATGTACTTATGCATAGCAGGCGAGGCGGAGCCAATCATCCAGCAACCGCGATCGCAATGGCGAACATGAGAGCGGACCTTTTCAGCCGCCTCAGAATTCCAGAGCTCATCCCAAGTCTGCTCGTTGAGGTTGCCCATGACCTCCTTGTCCTTGGTGCCGTTGCAAGGCATGACGTCACCGTATGGATCGATGAAGAACGTGTCGAACGCCATGTCACACGGTAGCAGACGGGGCTGACCATAGATGTAATTAATGAGCCCGTGGTTGAAATAGGCGCGGAACCATTTCTTGGGCTCGTTGCTCTTGAGGAGCTCGTTGATGAGCGCTTCGAAGTTCTTAGCGACCATGGGGCGATCATGGATGATGTTCTTGGCCTCTACAAAGTAGAAGCTGTTATGGAGCGATGCCGTGGCGAACTCCATGCCCATCTCATCGGCGATTTTATAAAGTGGCACGAGGTCGGGGGCATTGAGATCCTGAACCGTCATGCCAAAACCCACGTCAGGATGCTTAAGTTCGACTAGCTTCTTAAGAGTCGCGTAGCCTCGCTCATATCCGTCCGGTATACCTCGGATAGAGTCGTTGGTCTCCCGCAGGCCCTCAATAGAAATGCGAATACCGACTTTGGGAAACTCCTCACACAGCTCGATGATGCGGTCAGTGAAGAAACCGTTGGTAGAAATTACGATGCGATCAGACTTTTTGTAGAGCTCGCGCACAATATCCTTGAGATCAGTACGAACGAACGGCTCGCCGCCCGTGATGTTGGTGAAATACATCTTGGGAAGCTTCTTGATGGTCTCGAGGGTAATCTCCTCGTCAGGACGGCTGGGAGCCTTGTAGCGGTTGCACATGGTGCAACGAGCGTTGCAGCGATACGTAACGATAACCGTGCCGTTGAGTTTCTTTTCTGCCATGAGGTTTAGTTTCCCTTCTCACCATCGATGAGCTCCTGATAGAGAGTCGTAAGATCTTCCATATACTTGATCTGCGAGCAGCGCTCAAGAACATATGCTCGGCATCTGCTTTGCATAGAAGCGTATCGCGCTTCATCGTTAAAGGTGTCAAAACCGCGAATTATTGCATCGGCCAAAGATGACGTGCTGTTCGGCTCGCAAATAAAACCCGTCTCGCCTTCGACTACGAGCTCGGGAATGCCACCGATATTCGTACCAATAACCGGGGTGCCCAACGCAAAAGCCTCCACAATGGAATAGGGCATGTTTTCTCGCCACCGAGAGCTCGCAACGGCGAGTGAGGCCCCCTCGGCATAACGCCGAACTCCCTCTTTATCCTGATAGCCGACGAGTTTGATTCGACTTGAAACGCAAGGACCCGCAGAAGCAATCTTTTCCTCGATGTTCTGGCGCTCCGGTCCATCGCCAGCAATGACGAGCCTGACAGCCGCAGGAAGAGACGGGATGGCCGCGATAAATGCATCGACCAGAAGATCTATGCCCTTTTCTTTGGACAGGCGCCCAAAAAACAGTAGATAGGGATTGCCCCTGTTGGTTCTGTCAGCGCCCTTCGATGCGTTGTCCAAAATCTCCTGCTTGGCGAAATTCTGCATGTAGACAACCTGCTGCGCAGAAAACCCGCCCTCGATTAGCTTTTCCCTCATGAACTCGGATGGCGCAATGATGCGATCGATTTTACGGTACGCTCCATGGATCTTGAGGTACTCAGCCTCAAGCAATCCCATAGCACTCTTTGCAGTGGAACCCTTAACGCACCTTCGCTTGAGGCAATTTACGAACTTTCCGCCTAGACACGCATCACAAACGTCACCAGAGCCGTCTAACATCACATAGCTCGGACAAACAAGGATGTAGTCATGCGAGGTGAACAACACGGGCACGTGATGTGTCTTGAGATAGGGAACGTCCAAGATTGAAAGCGTAATCTGTCGATGCACGAGATTCATATGCACGATATCAGGCTGGACACGTTCGCAGAGCGCCTGAAACTTTTGCTTTGCCTCCTTGGAATAAACCAACGAAGCAGCAGCGCTCACCTTCTGAGATAAGGACGTGGGCCCGTTATAGTCCTTAGGAGAAACAAATAGATCTTCATCCTCGCAGGACACATTATCCGGGCCTTCCATTGCGAAGAAATGGACCTCATGGCCAAGAGCTTTAAGCCCCTCGGCTAAGCCAAAGTAATAGGTCTCGGATCCGCCCTTTAGATAATGAAATTTATTGACTAGAATTACCTTCATCGGAGAATCCTCTCATATATCTCAAGAGTTTGCTCGACAACGGAATCCCAAGTGTATGCATTCCCCACATGCGCCTTTGCAGCAGCGCCAAACCGCCCGACAAGCTTATCATTCGCCAGCACATCACGCAGGGCGTTTCGCAGCGAGTCAACGCTCCCCTTTTCAAATGTCATCCCGCTGCCAAAGAGCACATCTGCGCACTCAGGAATATCGCTCGTCACACAACAGCAACCATAAGCCATGGCCTCAAGCAGGCTCATTGGCATGCCCTCGACATCAGAAGGCAATACATAGGCAAGGCAATTTGAATAAAGCTCCGCAAGCGGCTCTCCACTGACAAACCCAGTAAATACGATGCGCTCATCTCCCGCGGCTAGTTCGTGCAGCTGCGATTCATACTCAGAAGTATCGGAGCCACCGCCAGCGATAACCAGTTTTTTGTCCGTATCGAGCCCCTTGAACGCCTCAATAAGCAACTCGGGACGCTTCTCCGGAACCAACCGACCCAGAAACAGAATGTAAGAGCCAGTGGAGAGGCCCCATTCTGAAGAAATGTAGTCGGCCGGGCGCAAAATCTTGCTATCTATGCCGTTGGGAATCACAGTCGCATCGCGACCGTATTCATCCTTGAAGTAAGATTCCGCTGCCGCAGAAAGAACGATGAGACCATCTGCTTTGTTTGCGGCGGCCTTCTCCCCCATCTTGATATACGTACTGGCAAGCTTGCCCCACTTGGCACGTTGCCAATCAAGGCCATGGATAGTAGCCACGGTGCGAATGCCAGCCCAACGCGCAAGGGACAGCGGCACGCACGGCCCTTCCGCATGATAGTGAATCACATCGGGACGCTGGCGAATCGCGGCAAGCGTAGCAAAGAATGAAGAACTAAGGGCGGCAAGACCCTTTTTGTCAATCGTTCTCACAGGAATCACGCGCACCCCGTCAACCATCCGCTCGCAAGCACCGGTTTGGTCGCCAGTCATGACATCGGCACCGGACCGATCATAACAAGTGACATCATGCCCAAGCGCGGCCATTCGACGGGCCAACTCCGTCACGACAACCTCAACGCCACCCTCGCGAGTGCCATAACGCTTGTGTCCGATCATCGCAATCTTAAGTGAGCGCCGCACTAGTAAGCCCCCTCGCCGGTGAAGACGACCTTGATGGTCTGAAGTATCGTGCGCAAGTTCACCCAGAGGCTGCGCTCGCGGATGTACTTAAGGTCAAGCTCGACCATATCCTCGAAGTCGAGATCGGAGCGGCCTCCGACCTGCCAATAGCCCGTAAGGCCCGGCTTAACCGCCAAGCGCTGCATGGCCCATGCGTCGTACTCCGCGACCTCATTGGGCAACGGCGGGCGCGGGCCGACCACGGTCATCTGACCTAGAAAGACGTTGAGGAACTGCGGGAACTCGTCGATGGAGTGTTTGCGCAGGAACTTGCCCACCTTGGTGACACGCGGATCGTCCTTCATCTTGAACATGGCGCCATCAACCTCGTTGCAGCGCTGCAATTCCTTGAGGCGCTGATCCGCATCCTTGTACATGCTGCGGAACTTATACATGGTGAACGCATGCATGCGGCCGTCGCGGTGCGTGCGCGAGATACGCTTCTGCGCGTAGATTGGGCAGCCCGGGCTCTCTAGACAGATCGCCGCGCAGATGACAGCACCCGGAATCAGACCGACCGCTATGACAGCACCGCTGAACGCGATGTCGAACACGCGGCGCCCAGCTCGGTAGAGCCACTTGCCCTGGTTGGCGTCACGCAAATCCTGCATGGCCTGGTAACGGTCATATTTTCCGACTTTTGCAACATATTCGGCCCTTTCCCGAGAAACGGGAATGCCATTGCCCGAAGCATGGTCAGTTGCCCCCGAATAACTAACTTGATTCACTTCGCATCCATTCCAAATACTAAACCAACCAGCTGTCTTAACACTTGAATTGATGAATTAGAACCTAAGAATTGCCACCGCCGCCAGCAGAGATCAATGCTAGGCCCATCCGAGCGGACACGATTCGACCACACAAATTGAACTCTATGAGCGCTGTACTTTTCCGTCTGTTAATACGTTTTATCCTTGCCTGCTGACCAACAAGTGGTCCCTGACTAATCAAAACCGCGTCCCCAGCCTTGAACCCCCTGCTCATAGGAATAACGCGATGTCCGGGCTCTGTACAAGAATCGATAATCTTGATGTCACTTTGATCGAGTGGCAAAAGAACCCTGCCTTGAGAAACAATGCGCGCAAAATGATTGAGCTTGCGCAATTCCCTATCAAGCCCGTAAGGATCATCAGTCACAGCAATCAAATATCCCGGAAACATGGGTTTATCAATAGCAACCCATTGGCCCTTTATCTTGATTTCTGTGGTGTACTGAGGAAAGAAGCACTCCTGTAGAACCTCATGTGGAACAACGTCGAGAATGTCCTCGACTGTCTTTTGTTCTCTCCCCGTTATCACCTGAATGACGTACCACACATCGAACCCCATAGCTGTAATTCTCGAGGCTCAAATGTGCGGAAAGACGCATAGCTTCGCCATATCGGAAGACCGATTAGACCTGCTATGCATCCCCCACCCAATCAAAACACGCTCGTGGCGCTGCCTCGCGAGAAGGTTCTTGTAACACCGACCCCTCTGTGAAGAATCGGACTGCTCAAGACTAGCACATTCAACTTGATGGGTGTGTAAAGTGTTAGCTCTGAAACAATAATTACAGCTAATGGCACTGATTTAGGATACCGGTGAATAAAACACGTCAAGGACCGTCTTCGTCACGCTGTCCTGATCCAAATACAAAACGGCATGGCCATTTTGAGATGAAAACTCACCGTCGAGCGTCTTGATCTCGAAATCTGATGCACCGTGCTTGGCCATAATGCTCGCCATATACGAGAACTCTTCCAAACCCAAGTTCGTCCAGGTGTATTGCAACGCCGTTTGATAAAGAGAAATCAGCTTTGCGGGATCACCCGATGCGGCAGTGAGCACCTGGTTAGCAAAAGCTTTAATAAAAGATAGCTGACGCTCCTGTCTCTCCAGGGTAGAAATGTCAACGTGATAATCACGGTATTGGACATACTCTTGAGCGCGTCGACCATTTAACATGGTCTCCTCACCCTCAAAAATGTCGTATTTTTCAACCGATTTGACGGGAGTAAGCCTCACACCTCCGACAGCATCGGCAAGGGGTCCAACGCCCTCCACATTCAGCGTGAAGTAATAGTCGATGGGAATTCCCGAGAGCACGCGGCTGGCACATTGGGCGACAAGCTGCGAACTCTCCTCGTTGGAACTACCGTAGGTATATTGCAAGCATATCTGCATCTTTTGCTGACCGCTGTAGCTGCCGGCAATATACGTATCTACATCAACCCAACTATCACGCGGAATAAGAATGCACGTAGACTTACCAGTGTCTGCGTTGAGAGCAAGGACCATAACCGTATCGGATTGACCCGTGGTCTGATCACCAGAGCTACCATTCACAGTTCGACCATCGAACCCGATAAAAGCAACGGTGACCATGTTCTCATTAAGCCTATAAGTGACACCATCGTGCTCGATGGTGCTACCGCTCTGGTCAATCATGTGCTGCATCGAATCTTCGAACTTACGCCTGCCCTGGGCAATGGAATGATTGACAAAGAGGGCAATACCCGCAGCAATCATAGCGATGATGAACAACACCACAAGAACGGTGATGCCAGCAACACGCTTACGCGAGGGTTTAGAGTCTCTTTGGTCGAGATCTTCGGAAGCCTGTTCAGCAGGCTCTGCCTGGCAATCAACGTCTTCCGAGGACTCGTCACACTCAGAAGAAAGACAGGAAGACTCGTAATCAAACTGATCGGTCTCTTGGACCTGCTCATCAAGCTCAACAGGCGCTGCGGGTGCCTCAGGACCCCGAGGATCTTCGGTATGATCGTCTTCATTTCGTGGTGCAAAATGCCGGCCGTACGGGCGCTCGTCGGTCATTATTTGGTCTCCTGATCATCCACAAGCACACCGGTTACAAGGTAACGCACCGTCGGGGAGTGCGGGTGCGTAAAAGTACAGGTGCTCAGCTGGACGAGCTTGCTATCAGAATCGAGCTCGACGCCCTCGCGTACGTTGCGCACCACGGAATTGGGGTTGAGTACTGATTCGAAGTACTCCTCGCGCACCGAGGTGCGGTCAAAGTCAAAGGAATTGAGAATGTGACGGCCATCGTACTCGTAGGCCGAAACCACCTCATACGTGAGAATGTGTCCAGGCGTGTACACGTAGAACGTATCGTTTTGCTTGAAGAACTCAGCATCTTCAAAGTAGTGCAGCGTAGCAAAGATACCATCCACATTGTGGCCGTAAATCACCGTGACCGGATCGGAAAAATCCTGAGCGTTGGCAAGCTGCGTGAACGCACAGCCAACGGGACTGTAATTTCCATCCTGGTCGTGCGTGAGGTAGAAGGAGTCATCGAGCGCACTCTGCTGAATGGGCGCATTTATCTCCGCGCCGGGGATATAGAGCCACGCGTACGATTCAACGTTCTTGCCCCACAAGGCAGAAAAGTCGATTGGGTTATCGGGGAGCTCCTTCTCTTGGACCGCCACGGGATTCTTGGGCACCTCGGCACCCTGCATGCGCTGTAAGGACTTAAATTCGTGGTACTGCTCCCACACCACGTACCCGCAGCCGCAAATGCCTATCACCAAAAGGACCGTCGCAGCCACACGCAATAATGCATTGCGACGAGAACCCGTACGCTTCTCATTGGAGCTCTGGCTATTCTGATTGTCTTGATTGCTAGATGCGGACATGGCTCCCCCGAATGATTCTCGTTGATAGAAGAAGGGACCTGTCCTAAAGACAGGTCCCCCATTCGCTTAATTACAAGCAGAAGTAATCGCTACTCGGAAACCTTCTTGCGAAGCACGAGAGCAGAACCGAGGGCAACGGCGGAAACGCCGGCAACGGCCATAACGGGAAGGCCGGTCTGCGGAGACTGGGCACCGGTATCGGTGGCAGGCTTGGTGGCAGACTGCTTGGCCACGATGGTGTGGATGGACAGGGCATCCGTGGTGAAGGTCACGGTACCGTCGGAGCTGGCGGTCTTGTTGATGACCTCGTTCTCAACACCCTCGGTCTCGTGATCGACGTAGATGGTCACCTCGGCGTTGGCGTAAGCAGCACCCAGGTTGTAGGCAAACTGATACGGAGCCTCAACCTTGCCGGTGCAGGTAACCTTGAAGGAGCCAATCTCGGTAAAGCCCTCAGGGGTCTGGGCGTTGGAAGCCTTAACGTCCTCCGCGGCCTCCTCGATCTTGAGCGTACCGGTACCGTTGCAGGCAGCGGCGGCACGCACGTTCACGCCAGACTCGGTGGTGACGGTGATGGTCTCGGCCTTAACGGCGCCGGACGGGCTCTCCCAAGCGTGGGCAGCCACGGGGGCGGCGAGGGCAATGAGAGCAGCGCTCATGAAAGCGACGATCTGCTTCTTCATGTCATACTCCTTTACAAGCGAAACAGTACGTTAGAGGTAACACTAACCTTGTGCCATTCTAGCACCATAAATTAGCAAAAGCGGCGGCAATATGGCAAAAGTCACACAGCGGCACAAGTCTTTACAAACACCCGGAGCGGTCGGGCAGTAATCAGAGCCTACCATGCGACCCGCGCTGCGGGTACTTGCGCAAGGCGCGCTTGAGATACCCGTAATGCTCAGGGCAATGCGCGTCGCTGGCAATATAGCGGTAGAGGCCGCGTTTGAGCATACGTTTGGCGGGCTTTTTCTCCGCGCCAAAACGCCCACCTGCCATAAAGTCGCTCGATGCCTGTAACAGGCAACCCATGTCGACCAAGCGCTCCGCGAGGCCGATATTCTCCTGAATGGCTCGATAGCGCTCAGGATGGGCGATGACCACACTCATCCCCATGCCCTGCAACTGCACAATCGCACGCTCGTAATCAATGAAGTCACGCTCAGTGCAGCGGGGATCAAGCTCCAAGAGGAACTCGTTGGAGCCTTCAAAGCAGAGCTTACGTGCCCACTGCTCAATGCCAAGCTCCATGAGTTTGGGATAGGCAACCTCAAACCCCATAGTGAGCGGAAAGCCGCCCGCATGCTCGCGCAGCAGGGCAAACGAGGCACGCATGCGCTCGTAATCGAAATACGGGTCGCGGCAATGCGGCGTGCACACAATCCGTGTGACGCCGGCGGAGCGGGCGGCCCTGAGCATCTCCAGGCTCATCGTAAGATCGCGAGCACCGTCATCAACACCGGGCAAGATATGGCAATGGATGTCCCTCAACTTCCCACTCCCCTCTCAAACAGAAAAACAGCCGCCAGGTTGTCCCGGCGGCTGCGATTAAGATACTGCTGCTACTTGCCCTGACGCTGCGCGGCATCGGCACCGTAGCGACCAATCATGAACTGAGCAGTCGAATCGGGGGAAATGTTCCCCCTGGCAGGGCTCTGCGGGGACACAGGGCGAATGGGCTGCACCGGCTGAACCGGAACCGCACCTCGCGCAGCACCGCCGGCCTGCGGAGCAACGGAGGCAGCACGGGCACTGGACGCCGGGCGGACCTCGTCGCGCTGAGCAAGCGGCTCGTCAGGCAAATTGCCGCCGCGCTGGATGGCCTCGTCAGCCTCCTCGTAATAACGGGAAACGTAGTTGGCATCCGTTCCGGAGCACATGTTGGACACCGCACCGAGGACGTTCGCGCCAGCCTTTTGGAGCTGAGCGTAGGCCTCCACGAGCTCGTCACGGCGAGCGATGTTCTCCCCCACCACGAGCAGTGTGCCGTCGACGACCGTGGAAAGCACAGCGGCATCGACGAACGCCGTGAGCGGCGGCGTGTCAAAGATCACATATCGATACGAAGCAGCGGCACGCTCGCAGAAAGCTGCGAAGCGCTTGGAGTTGAGCACGGCCTCCGGGTTGGGGATGTGCGGCTCGACATCGAGGAAGTGCAGCCCACGCGTGGACGTGGTGGCAACGGCCTCCTCGAGGTCCATCTGGCCGCACACAACGGAGTACAGGCCCCCGCGCGAATGCGCGCCCAGGACGTTGGCCAGGGAGCGACGGCGCATGTCGCACTCGACGAGCAGCACGCGCTCACCCAGCGAAGCCATGGCCTGAGCCAAAGCGATGGCAACCGTAGTCTTACCCTCGTTGGGGACAGAGGAGGTCACAACAAGGGAGCGGACCTGATTGTCGATGGAGGCAAAACGAATGTTGGCAACGAGCGACTTGGCGGCGTTCTGAATGCGCACCTGCCCGGTGTTGACCCTCTTCTTCTTGGCCATGTTTAACGCCCTCCCTTCACGGCGGGTATGCGGCCGATAACGGGGATGCCCAGAAGCTCCTCGACCTCATCTGCGGAGCGGACCTTGGTATTGAGCATGTCAGCGACCACGATGATCGCAACGGCCATGAACAGGCCGG
>UMJH01017414.1_pt1 | contig 23903 bp, 42 predicted proteins | sample 1966011 | NCBI WGS metagenome assembly UMJH01 (sample SAMEA4836146, study PRJEB28245) | human gut metagenome | biome: gut microbiome; material: fecal sample | place: Denmark | collected 2008 | reverse complement strand
GGAGTTCAGGCAGATTTTGACTGGCTGGATTATAAGGTATTTAAACCCCTCTGATACCGAATTGCTATGTGCTTTGCACTCCCGCAATTCTAAACAGAATAATATATACAAAAATGGCGACTGAGGTTTTCCCAGCCGCCGTTTTTCGTTCCAAATTACATATTTCCTTTTTTTCATACCTGTCTAAGCAGATCTGTACCGGATCGTATTCGAAATAACTATACCACTCACTTGTCGGCGAATCTGATTGCACAGGCCTAAAAGCCTCAGCGTAGCCCGCTACGCCTGCGTTTTTAGACCTGCACACTCAAATCTGCATCCTACGTGATTAGTACAGTTATTTACGAAACGATGTACTAGTTGCAGCTGTCACCGCATCCGCCACAGCCGCCATCACGGTTACTGCCGCATCCGCCACAGCCGCCATCATGGTCACAGCCACAGCTGCCGCGGTTCCACAGTGCATCATTGTATCCCTGCCAGTATCCCTGGCGGAAGCCTTCGCGGAAGGAATTCCTGCCGCCGCATCCGTTGTTATTACAACGTCCACAACTGCCGCTGCATCCGTTATTCCAGCCATTGCATCCATTGTTCCAGCGATTATTACATCCAAACCAACACATAAATCCACGCTCCTTTTAATTACTTACTGATGATTGCTTAAACACAGGAAAGAGGCACCGGTAAGTGCTGTCTTTGATATGTTTGTACTATAAGATATGGGACAGAGGGACAATGTGTGCAGATAACGGAGAAAAAACAGAATGTGGGAAAGGGCAGTGGTATACAGGAAAAGATGGCAGCGGTTGTAACAGCATTTAGCAGGACTACATAAATTAATAGGGAAAAGAAAAGGAGATATTAATTGATATGGAGCCATATACAGATATGAAATATAGTGACTGCGGCTGCAGCGGCCGGTGCCGTAAGGTATCCGGAAACCAGAACCAGTCTGTGAGAAGCTGCCTGGATCCGGCAATGCAGGCGGGAAACGTAACCCGGTATCCTCAGATGGGAAACCCGATGAATGATGGGATGATGCCGGAAAATAGGATGACAGGACAGACGCCCCGGATGATGCCGGAAAATGGGATGGTAGGGCAGATGCCTCAGATAATGCCAGCAAATAATGGAACCGGACGGTTGCCGGCAAATGACGCAACCATGCAGGTGCCGCAAAATGGAAATAATTGGAAAAATAACAGAGATTTCGGATGGAACTACATGCCGGGACTGGAGGGCAATGCTTTCTGTCCGGGAAGTATGCCGGGAGTTTTAGAAAAAGATTATCCGCTGGCAATGGCCTATGTGCCATGGCAGCAGTGGAAGAACCCTTATGGTCCGGAGCGGGGATTAGCCCAGGGAACCATCTTTTCAGAACTGGACCTGGCTTTTGATAAAGGGAGGTGCAGTTAGATGAACAACACTTCAAGGGATGCCCTGCTTATGGCAGTAAATCAGGCTGGTTTTGCAGTAACAGAGGCAAATCTCTATCTGGATACACATCCCTGTGACTCTCAGGCCATTGCCTATTTAAAGCAGATGTCACAGGCATATGCAGATGCCAGAAATGCCTACGAAGCCCAGTATGGGCCGTTACGTGCTGAAAATGCAAAAGATACAGTCTACTGGTCCTGGACAGATGACCCGTGGCCATGGGAAGGAGGCGGTTATTAATGTGGATCTATGAAAAGAGACTGGAATTTCCTGTAAATATTAAAGAGCCAAATGCGAAAATGGCGATGTTTATAATGAGTCAGTATGGTGGGCCTGACTGTAAAAACTTATGATGTATAGTAAAAGAACGTAAATACGCCATTTTTTCGGTCAAAAACAATCTTCTTGAGTATCCTTCTTAGAGCATTTCCCTTATCTTCGTAACTAATTTCCGGATCAGAGATAAAATCATATACGGTAGAAATCCGCGCCAGGAGCTGCTGCTTACAGGTTGCCTGATCGGGAGCCGCAGGCTGTTCCTGATGCAGACGTTCCAAATCGGCCATGAGATTTTCACGTTCAGTCTGAAGCCGCTTTTTGTTGGTTTTATATTCTTCCAATGTATCTACCTCATTTTCGTAGGCTTCTTTGATCCTGCGTTCTTTTGTTTCCAGACGGGAAAGCGCCTCCTGGATTAAAGTTTGTTCGCTTTGCAGAACGGCATTTGTAGGAGCTATGTATTCATAATTAATAACCTGCTCATCAATGGCAGTGCGGAGCGACTTTAATACGGCCTGCTCTGCGATCCGGGCAGATACAGCGCAGGAGTCAGAATGAAAACCTTTGGAGTATTTCCAACACTGGAAGAAATCGGGGCGTTTCTTATTATCTTTTGTACGGTTAAAGCCAAGGCTTGCACCGCAGGTACCGCATTTTAGAAGCCCGGACAACCAATGTGCAGTGGATGATACTTCCCGGCGCTGCTTGGGGCGGTATTCCATTTTTACACGTTCCTGAACAGACTCAAATACAGAGGTTACCGCAGGAAGAGTTTCATGGGAGCCAGTGAACTGAATCCCGTTCCAGATCACCTGACCATTGTAAAATTGATTAGTCAGTATCCGGTAAATAGTCCGCCGTTCAAATGGGTTTCCACGGCGGGTAAGGTGGCCCTGCTGGTTTAAACTGCGGGCAATATAGGTCATGTCTTTCCCCTTGGAGTATGCCTGGAAAATGTATTCTACCAGGGGCGCTGCCTTAGTATCCAAAACGAAAGGTTTTCCTTCGCCAACAGCCTGATAGCCAAGACAGGGAGTTGCCTGATAGCCGGATCGAAGTGCCTTTTCTGTCATTCCTCGAAGAACCTCACCAGAAAGGTTATAAGAATAGTATTCATCAAACCATTCAATGATCGTCTCAATCAACCGGCCAAACATACCGTCTGCAATGGGCTCGGATACGCTTTTGATCTCTACATTGCATTTTTTGCGCAGGATGCCCTTGTAAAAGGTACTTTCTTCCTGATTGCGGGCGAACCGGGAAAACTTCCAGAGATACAGGCGTTTAAATGGTGCCGGTTTCTGGGATTTGGCAATAGCGATCATTCTCTGAAATTCCGGCCGATTGCTGGCTTTTCTTCCGGAAATACCTTTATGCTCAACAAATACAAAGTCCGGCGGAATAAAAAAGCCGTCTTTTTTTGCTTCTTCCTGGATCACACGCAGCTGTGCGTCAGGTGATAATTCAGTCTGATCGTCTGTGCTTACACGGATATAAGCGGCTCCAATTTCTAATATCTGTTCAGTTTTTTTAGTGGTCATAATATCATCTCCTGTTCTATAAGTACGAAAAATGGGTACAAAAAAGACTCCCCTTGCGCAGACGTCCTGGAGATGATATAATTCAGGTGTTGAGACTGATTATATCGTGCCGGGAGACTGGCAGGAGAAAATCTATGTAAGAGGCCGTTCCTGTTGGCGCAGGGGCGGTCTCTTGCGTTTTATGACATTTTAACCTATGTTTAATGTAACTGTTTGAGTATTTGGATTATTCCAGCTAAAAAGTTCTTTAATTTCTAATGTTAAAGGTGTTTTATCTTTGATACGATAAGCTTTTCCTACCTTTATGGTAGTTCCCTGAGTAACTTTCTTTGAATAATTATCTAATGCCTCATCACGATCATCATATGAAAGCCATGTGGTATCACATTCAATACCATTTTGAAATGCTGTAATGTAATAATCAGCTAAGAGTGCGCTCTGGGATTCAGATTTTTTATTTGTAAAATCATAATACAGTATAACGCAGCTATAACCATCGTAGTCAGATGCAAGTTTCCAACCGGTATAAGTAATTTTGGCATCATCTGTATCAAAATTAAAAAGTGGGGTTATCAATGCACCACTGGCATCGACTTTCTGACCGTCAGGGGTAGTGGTGTTGGTTAAAATGTAACCGTTATTATCAAAATAATATTGTTTTCCATTTATTTCTTTCCAGGTGTTTGTTGGATAACTTCCATCATCATTTTGGTACCACCAACCAGAAGTATCCTGTTTCCATTCTCCTGCAAAGGAGGTCATAGAAAGGACAGCAGATGCAACGCTGACAGCGAAAAATAACTTTACTTTCTTCATACTCTTTTCCTCTTTTCTTTTGTTTTATTAAAATGCCATAGGCTATTTTAACCCTAATTCAATAAGTTCTTTCTGATATCCCAAAATTCGTGAAAGCTGATCTAACAGTACTATTATTTAACCTTCCCAATTACTTTTCCCATATAGGTAAAGTATGATATTCACCTATATCCAAGTATGGTTCAAACTGTATATAATAACCGTCGATAATTGTATGAGTTCCGTACGTCTGACGATAACGATCCAGAGCTTTGCAAACTATTTCTTCTGAAATATCCAGGTATTCTGAAATATCATAAGCATTTCTACAATGCGCTTTGTAGGCTTTTATAATATCTATAAGTGGGAGCTGTTTGGTATAAGCCCAGGCACGAGCAATAAATTCTTGCTTACGGGCATTGGATGAGTCTTGCTCAATGATCCTGCCTACAGTTGTATAATAATGTCCCATTTCTTCCGCCAGGACAGCAGCTTTTTCTTTTAAAGTAGGAATATCCTGGCGTATTGCTATGCGGCGTCCTTTACAACGTCCGTCACTGGACTGTAACGGAGCTTCCTTTACGATTAGATTATTGTTATCGGCTTCTATCAGTAATTCATCGTAGGTCAATCAGATCAAGCCTCCTACTTTCCCCAGAACTCATCATTATCCATAAGGTCATCATCGTGCTTCTTCATCTCATCAGTTGGATTTATGTCGGTTCGGTTATGAGCGGCATCTGGCATAAGATGAAGTTGTTCTTCTTCCATTTTCTGAACTTTCAAGAGACTTTCAGAGTAATAGCTTACTTTGCGTAAATTAGCATCGTTCAGATCCTGAATATTAGAGAATAATGTATCTATTTGTTGTTCTCTTGGTGTTTTATCGGCAGCATAAAATAGATGAATAGTATTTTTTTCTGTATTAATTAAAACCATGTTGATAATCCGTCTGAGTGCTGCGGCCTTTTTATTGTAGGATATATCAGGACTTTTTAAGAATTCTATTGCATTAAGAGTTTGAGTTCCATTAGTATAATCAATGAGATTATCTTTAAGCACCTCTTTAAGTGAGTTACAAATCGCATCGAAAATTTGTGGGCTATGTTGCAAACTTCGTCCGGTGATTTCAAAGGCAATGCTATCTGCAGATACATATTTAGTATATGTTCCCTCAGTGGATTGTTCCATGGGGACATCGAAGCCCATAAGCCATGCTTCATTGACATTTAATGCCTTTGATAAAGTAAATAGCTTGTCTGATTTTGGCTGTGTATAGCCAGACATATAGTGACTGATAGTAGATTTAGAAAGCTTCGTTTTTTCGGCTAATTCAGCGGGTTTAATATTAGCATTTGATATCGCAATATTAAACCTATTTTTAAATGTATCAACTGGCTTATTCATAGTGTGTCACCCCTTCTTTGATATATAATATCAAAAGTGAAACAAAAGTTCAATAGTATCAGTGTAAAAAGTTTAAAAAATGAAACTTTGTATTGACAAGAAAATAATGTCGATGTATAGTAACTATAGTTTCAAAATTGAAACTGATAGGAGGTGATTAAAATGTGTGATAAAACGGTATTTGATTACAGCAAATTACGTGGAAGAATAGTAGAAATGTTTGGAACACAATGTAAATTTGCTGAAGCTAATGGAATATCTGATAGATCAATATCCTTGAAGTTAAATAATGGGATAGGACTGTCTCAGGATGAAATTTTGAGGTGGTGTAATCTTTTGGATATATGTACAGATGAAATTCCGCTATATTTTTTTAAACAAAAAGTTTCAAAATTGAAACAACATGAGGTACAAACAAATGAATGATTTAATTAAGGTTACATACAACGTAGGTGAACCTACCGTGTCAGCGAGAGACCTGCACGAAGGGTTAGAGATTGGAACCCGTTTTAATGACTGGTTTCCAAGAATGGCGGAATATGGTTTTATCGAAGGAAAGGACTTTTACTCAAAAATGAGTAAAACCTCAGAAGGAGGCCGCCCAGCAACAGATTATGATATCACCGTAGATATGGCGAAGCAGATCTGCATGATCCAGCGCAATGAAAAAGGTAAACAGTACCGTGAGTATTTCCTGGAACTTGAAAAAGCATGGAACACACCGGAGCAGGTATTTGCCAGAGCATTGCGAATGGCTGATCAGACCATTAACAGTTTGAAAGATCGTTGCCAGTTTCTTGGTGGTCAGGTTGAAGAGCAGCAGAAGGTAATTGAGGAATTACAGCCCAAGGCTTCTTATTACGATATGATCTTGCAGTGCAAAGATCTGATTGCGACCACCGTAATCGCTAAAGACTACGGAATGTCTGCAAAGAAATTTAATGCAATTCTTCATAAACTTGGTATTCAGTTCAAGCAGAGAGATGTTTGGGTGCTGTATGCGAAGTATCAGGGAAATGGTTATTTGAAGACCAAGACTCACAACTATCCGGATGCCGATGGTGTTCAGCATTCAAAGGAACATTCCTATTGGACGCAGAAGGGACGTTTGTTCTTGTATGATCTGTTAAAGCAGCACGATGTTTTGCCTTTGATGGAAGTTTAGGACTATATGAGTAGTCCCCATTGAGAAGCTGTTGGAATAGGGGGTGAGGAAACGTGAAGCATTCAGTGGACGGATCAGAGATAAATGCTGCGGATAGTTCCTATGCAGAACTCAAAAAAATCAAAGAGAGAACAGCTCGCAATGAAAAAAATGCTAAATGGTTAAATCGTGCATCTATCATCATCGCAAATTTAGCTGTCCTTTTAACGATTATAGCGTGCCTAGATAAGATAATATTGCTCGCAAGTTATGTATTATCTTGTCTGCATTAATTATCAACGTGGCTATGAGGGCAGCGATAGAAACAATAAAAGATTTATTGGCTTTCAGTATAGCAGATACAGAGTTTTGTTCGGCTTTCCGGGCGACATCAAGTGCTCTGGCCTGATTTACGGAATCCATGAAGTTTAATCCTTTGATGGTGACATATGGAGTACCGGTGCATTGCCCAATAGAATTGCCGTCAGCCACTCTTTGTACGGAATATCCAATAATAAGATTGTCAACTACACATTGATGAAGTATTTCAGAAAAATCTTTTTCGGTACATTCTGGAAAAAGTTCTTTTGAAAGGCGTTGACCAGAAATAATAAGATTTAGCATTTTAATTACAAGATCTTCGTATTCGGATTTTGTTTGAATCATTATTTTTCTTCTCCTATGTACTCGGCTCTGGCGGGAGCCTGCAAGTACAGTATAGGACAGGAGATAACGAAATACAAGCAACAAGTACATGCTTCAGAGCATACAGATGAAGAGAGAGGGGTGGTGATGTGAAGGAATATGACGTGGTAAATCAGGTGGAAATTAATGGAAAAAGTATCTGTATGGAAAGCTTAACAGTAGAGCAGCGTAAGCAAATGGTTCAAAAATGGCAGGACCAGATCATGCAGCCTGTTGGGTACATAAGAAGGACCGCCTGAGAGCGGCCTTGGTGGACAAGCTTGGAAAGGAGAGATGAGCAATGGCAAAGATCAAGAACTATGATGGCCAGACCGGCATGGAACTGTCTTATGTGGCAGTACAGGCAACCAGGCCTAAGAAGAAAGCTGTGGACTGGGTAGGCATCACGGAGACATTTATAGCCGGTGGCATGTGGGTGATAGTCTTCATGATGCTTGGGGCTGCACTTGCGGTCCAGGTGCTGTGATGGCTGTGCGGGAAGACCAGTGCGGTACCTGCATAAGGAAGAACCGGTGTATGGAGAGAAGCCGCTTACAGGCATGCAGAGGCTACATAAAAAAGGACCCAGGCAGCGGCAACTGCGGAAGGTCCGGTAACAAAAAAATTGTACACCCTCATTATACGGAGGGAGAAGGAGAATTGCAAGATGGTAAAAGCGAAGTTTGTAGTAGATAACAGGGAAGCAGGAGAGACCGCGGACTGTGGTCTGATTGTAGCGATCGGTTTGGGAGAGATGAAAGAAGAGAACCAGTTTCAGTTAGCCGTAGTCGGCGGTAAAGGGTTAAGGGGTTCTATGATGGTACAAGGCTTAGCAGATGGCATAGCAGAAGCAATCAGCCGCATGGCTGATAATGATATGCAGGCAATCGCAATGCTGACAGCATTTATAGAAGAGACCGAGAGACGCTGCAAGAAAAAGATGTTGGAAAGGCTTACGAATGGTAACTAAAAAGCTGTTTAACAGCCGGGAAGAGTGGCTGCAGGGGAGAAAGAACCACATAGGCGGCTCAGATGCAGCTGCCTGTGTAGGAATGAACCCCTATAAGGATAATGTCCAGCTTTGGGAAGAAAAGATGGGGCTAGTGCTTCCGGAAGATATTTCTGATAAAGGCTATGTCCGGTACGGAACCGAAGCGGAGAAATATCTTCGTGCCCTGTTTGCCCTGGATCATCCGGAATATAAAGTTTCCTATGATGAGGACAACATGTTTACCAATTCGGCATATCCATGGATGCATGCCTCACTGGATGGGGAGCTTGTGGACGAAAACGGGCGTCATGGGATCCTGGAGATCAAGACTACTAACATCCTGCAGAGTTCCCAATGGGAGAAATGGAAAAACGACATTCCAGATAATTATTTCTGGCAGGTCCTCCATTATCTGGCGGTGACAGAATGGGATTTTGCAGTACTGAGAGCCCAGATCAAGAGCCAGGGAAACGGCAGGATGAACATACAGATACGGGATTACCCCATTGAGCGGAAGGATATGGAATCAGATATCCGGTATCTAATCGATGCAGAGCGGAACCTTTGGGAATGTGTCCAGAGCGGCCAACGCCCCAATCTTATCCTTCCAGCAATTTAAGAATAAAGGAGAAAGAAATGGAACTGAAGATCTACAGCCCGCAGGAAGCGGGATTTATTCAGAAGATCGACTGGAATTTTGAGGAACTGAAAGAAAAGATCACTGCTGCAGCGCAGGAATATGAAACCTATGTTTATACGGATGATACGATCAAGGCGGCTAAAGCGGATCGGGCGAAACTTAATAAATTTGTGGATGCCCTGAATGGCGAACGGACCGAGATCCGCAAGAAGCTCCTGAAGCCGGATGAGCTTTTTGGACAGCAGGTCAAGGAACTGACCGGGATCGTTAAGAAAGCGATCAGTAACATCGACAGCCAGGTGAATGACTATGAAGAACGTTTGCGCGAGGAGAAAACCGCCAAGGTCAGAGAGTTTTATGAGGATAACATTCATGACATTGGCAAGTATCTTCCGTTTGAGCGTGTGATGCAGCCAAGATATGCCCTTGCTTCCACTACGATGAAGTCCATCAAGGAAGAGATCCTGGCGATGATCCAGAAGGTGGATGAGGGACTGGCTGTCTTAAATGAAGTGGACAGCCCTTATGTGGGTGACATGAAGGAAGTCTTTTTAAAGACCTACGATATTGGCGCTGCCATGGCCAGAAGGAACCAGCTGGAAGCGGAAGAGAATAACCGCAGGCTTTACATGGAAGAACAGGCCAGGAGAAAGGCTGAACGGGAAGCGCAGCAGAAAGCTGCAGCTGAAAATGTGATGGCAGCAGGAAGAACGGAGACGGTACAGACTGCTTCCGCAGAAACGGTTAAGGCAGAAGAACCTAAAATGGAGACTGTGGAAGAACCGGTCAACGTGATCGATTTCCGGGTCTATGCCACCAGGGAGCAGCTGATGAAGTTAAAAGGATTTTTAAAAGAGAACGGCATCCGGTTTGAGCCGGTACCGAAACAGTAAAAGGAGGATACACAGATATGGCAGTAACAAGCAGACTGGCAGCCAGGACACAGAGAACAGGCCTGACAGCCTATCTCACACAGGATGCAGTTAAGGATCAGATCAATAAAGTAGTAGGCGGAAAGAACGGAACCAGATTTATTTCCAGTATTGTTTCCGCAGTGCAGGCAACACCGGCCCTGCAGGAGTGTACCAACAGCAGTATTCTTTCTGCGGCACTTCTGGGAGAATCCTTAAACCTGTCCCCAAGCCCGCAGCTGGGACAGTATTACATGGTACCGTATGACAACCGGAGCAAGGGAGCCAAGGAAGCACAGTTCCAGCTCGGATACAAGGGTTATATCCAGCTGGCGGTCCGTTCCGGCCAGTATAAGAAGCTGAATGTACTGGCGATCAAGGAAGGGGAGCTGGTCCGTTTTGATCCATTGAATGAAGAAATGGAAGTGCGGCTTATTGAAGATGAAAAGCTGAGAGAAGAAGCTCCCACCGCTGGATATTATGCCATGTTTGAGTATAACAATGGTTTCCGGAAAGCGTTGTACTGGAGCAGGGCAAAAATGGAAGCACATGCCAAGAAATACAGTCCAGGATATAAAAGAGACCTTGAAAAAGGGACCAGTTGGACCTTCTGGGCGAAGGATTTTGATGCTATGGCCTATAAGACTATGCTCCGACAGCTGATCAGTAAGTGGGGCATCATGAGCATTGACCTTCAGGACGCCATTGACTCTGATATGGCAGTGATCCGTGAGGACGGAAGCCGGGATTATGTGGAGACTGTACAGCCGGATGCAGTAGAAGAGGCAGCAGTACCACAGGAAGAGAGTGCTGCAGTCCAGGAAGATGATGCTGCGCAGGAAACGAACGATGCTGCGGCAGATTTTTTCAGCTAAATAGGTGAAATGAAAGGAGGTGATCAAGGCATGGCGATAACATTTGACAGCATTGGCAATGGCGGGCTTCAGGAGAAGTTCAACATGGCCCTGAGACAGATCGGAAGGAACATCCTGGATCCGAACATGGATCCGGAAGCTGCCAGGGAAATGACGATCAATATCAAGTTCAAACCGGCCGGGCGTGGGAACCTGAAGGTAGAGTATAACGTGAAGCCGAAACTGGCCGGATTTAAGAAAGCGGAGACCATGTTCCTGGTGGGACAGGATTCCAGTACGGGCCGTATTGATATGTCAGAGCCGGGGAGCAGGCTTCCACAGGTAAATCCGGTACAGGAGATCCCTGCAGCTGCTTATGAAGAGGTCAGCCCCGGCAGAAGGGTGGATCCGGAGACCGGTGAGATCTTTGAGGACAGAAGGACTGGGCCGATCGACTTAAGAAGACAGCAGGCATGATAAAAAAGATAAATGAGTAAAAGGAGAGATGATTGATGTTAGAAGGTTTAAAAGATGCCCTGGAGCATGTGGAAGATCTTGCCAGGGAAAATGAGAAAACAGAAGTGGTGGATATCTGCGGCCATACATATGCCAACAAGGCACTGAGAAGATATGATATCGCCAATTATGCAGAGCCTGTAAAGGCCACGACCCTTTCAGCACTGGCAGATTACATCGTAAACTGTAGGGAAGAGTTTACAGAAGGCAGAAGGATGATCATCCATGTAGTAAGTCCTACAAAAGTCAGGCTGATGTCTGCCCTGGATGGGGAACGTAAGAGAGAGGTCCTGTTTGAAACGGATGCCCAGGTTTCCGGCTTCCACTTTGACCAGTGGTACGACCAGGAAAGCTTTATGATCGGCCTGCAGGCCAACTTCGCAAAAACGACGGACCTGGATGCGGTGCTCCTGCTTGCCGGAAATATCGAGAGAAAGAATGAACAGACCTTTTCCGATGACGGTTGTACCCAGGTGGCAACCATGACCGTGGGTGTGGCAGCCAAGGCAGATGCGATCGTACCAAATCCAGTCCAGTTAAGACCTTACCGTACCTTCCAGGAAGTGGAGCAGCCGGTCAGCCAGTTTGTATTCCGCATTGGAGACAGAGGAACACCGGAGTTTAAACTGGTGGAAGCAGAGGGCGGCATCTGGAAGACAGAAGCAGTAAGAAAGATCAAGGATTATCTGGAATTAGTCCTGTCAGAACAGGATATGGCTCTTAGAAATCGTATTACTATCATCGGATAATCCGTTGTATTTGCAAAAGCTTGTTTTATTACCTTAAAGGTCAGTTTTATATGTCACGGTATTAAATGACCAGAGGTGTTGTACCTGAAGGGGCGGAGCATGAACCCAATTCTCTGACCGCCGCCCCTTTTAAAAGAAAGATGAGGATCGTTATGGGAAAGTCACAGCGGGAAAAAGGAAAACGCGGGGAACGGGAACTGGCCGGAAGGTTAAGGGACCACGGCTATGACTGCCGCAGAGGGCAGCAGTTCTGCGGTGCCAGCGGTGATGCGGATGTGACCGGTCTCCCAGGCATCCATATAGAATGTAAAAGAGTGGAACGGTTAAACCTCCAGGAAGCCATGGAACAGTCCAAAAGGGACGCCAGGACCGGAGAGATGCCGACTGTGTTCCACCGCAGGGACCGGTCAGAATGGCTGGTCACCATGAGATTAGAAGACTGGATCCAGCTCTACAAAGAGTGGGAGGCTGGACAGCAGATAACGGAAGGAAAGGAAAATGCCAAGACAGCAGAAGCCAGGTCTTAGTTACTTTCCTCTTGATGTCGATTTTTTCACGGATAATAAGATCCGGATCCTGCGCGCCAGGTTTGGTAATAACGGGATCGCGGTATATATCTATTTACTCTGCGAGATCTACAAAAAAGGCTACTACATGGAATGGAACGATGATTTTAAGTTCATCCTGGCAGCAGACCTGAATCTCACAGATGGGTTCATAGAGCAGGTGCTGACATTCTTGCTTGAACGGTCACTACTGGACAGCACACTTTTCAAGTCGGACACTATCCTCACCTCACCCGGAATACAGAGACGGTATCAGCTTGCGGTCAAAGAGAGGGCGAAGAAGACACCGGTAGTCATAAAGGGTTTCTGGCTTTTGGAAGCGGATGAAACGGAACCCTTTATTAAAGTGAACCCTTCTTTTCATTCTTCCTGGAAAAATGAGGATAATTCCCGGAAAAATAACGATTCTTCCCGGAAAAATGACATAAAGGAAAGTAAAGTAAATAAAAGTAAAAAAAATAAAATGATAGGCGCGGAGCTGCAAAGCAGTCCTTGCCCGGATACCGTGTATGAGCTGCAGTTACTTGACGGAAGCTTTTATCCGGTATCAAGGGATTCTGTAGAGAAGTACGGACAGCTTTATCCGGCTGTTGATGTGGACCAGGAATTCCGGAAGATGATCGGCTGGCTTGACTCGCATCCGAAAAACAGGAAGACAGCCAGAGGTATTGATAAATTCATTAATGGCTGGCTGAGCAGGACACAGGATTCAGCAAGACCGCAGGATACGCCTAAAACAGGTCCTAAGAACCGTTTTCATAACTTTACCCAGAGTGATACGGACTATGATGCGATCGCCTTGGAGAGAGTACGCAGCCAGCTTACGGGGGAGGGAAGATAACAGTGGAGACAGAGAAGAACAAAACAGAGATCCTTGCAGTGGATCGGAAGGTTTTGACCGGTGAGGTAGAGGAATGGTACCAGAATGTATCTCTGGAAGATGCAGAGGTATTTATCCGGTCCAACCAGCAGTCAGCAGTTCGCAGTGTGATCGCAACGGGATTTTACCTGAAGCATATCAGGGACAATGAACTGTATCTGGAAGCAGGATATAAGAACGTCAATGAGTATGCCATGGACAGGTTTGGTCTCAGTGCCTCTGCCACATCCAGGTACATCACTAGGAACACAAGGTTTTCCAGGGGCGGGAACAGTCCGCTCATAGATGATAGGTTTAAGGACTTCAGTAAGAGCCAGCTGCAGGAGATGCTTGGCATGAGTGACGAGCAGCTGGAGCAGGTCACACCGGATATGACCGTCCGGGAGATCCGGAGCATGGCAAGACCAAAGGAAGTCCCTTACATAGAGATACCAGGGCAGACGGAACTAAAAGATATCCCTGGTGTTATGCCGGAAGAGAGGGCGGAAAGCTTTGAAGCATCAACGGCGGAGCTGTTTGATGTGGAAGAGGATGAAAATATGGTCCAGCCGGTGGCAGGTAAGCCTATTAGCCAGGAAATACCGGTTGCAGAGCTGATGGAAGAGGAAGATGCGGAGATTGCGACGTCGCAACTGCTTCCGGAAGAGACTGTTGCCAATGAGCAGCGGAATGAACCTATAGATGCTGCCGAAAAGCAGCAAATGGGCCATTGCTTATACCGCCCAGAATATGCGTGCTCTTTACCGGAAGAATACATGCACCGGCCCGGAAGTGGAACGGACTGTGCCCATGAGTGCTGCTGGGAGTGTGTCAAACATGGGGAGTGCAAGCTTGAATGCAACAGTTCGGCTGATCGCCCTGAGACAGAGGAAGAGATTGCGACGTCGCAAACGGATACCGAAGCTTCCGAAGATGAAATAAAAGAACGTACAGATATAGAAATCCTGAGAGAACTTCTGGAGAGAAAGAAGCAGCTTCTTAGCAAATGTCTGGGAATTCCCGGCATTGATAAGTCAGATGAGCATATCAGAATGCAAAAGCTGGAAGTAGGTGCTTTGGCTTCCATGCTGTGTGAGCTGGAAGATTTGGAAGAGAAAAAGGATAGACCGAAGCAGCCAGAGCTTCCACAGCTTAAAAACAATGACCAGAGAGCAGCGTTTATTGATGCGTATGAGACCTGGCCACTCTGGATCGATAACCAGGAGACAGGTGAGCGGTATTACCGGTATGATCTTCCAGATGGGACAAGCTTCGTTATCAAGACGTATCACTCCATGCTCTATGACTGGAAAGCCGATGTTGCCATGAGGTACAAGGAAGGGTATGGAGCAAATGAGGAGTATCTTCTGGAGTCTGGAAAGTTCTTTAGGGATTGTCGGGCAAACAGGACAGCTTTAATTGAAAAGCTGAAAGAGATACAGAAAGGGGAAAAGAAATGAACTGTAAAGACTGCAGCTATAAAAAATTTTATGACATGAACGGAAGGCCAGGGCGTTATTACTGCCTTCATGATGAAGCCAAGTTTGCACGGAGTGAATGTGAGCCTCATCCTATAATCTGCAGAACAGAAAGACATGATGATAAATTAACTATTAAAACCGCACCGAGATGGTGTCCGTTGAATAAAAAGGAGAAGGGCAATGATCATAAAACAAATTGCAATAGATGAGGCACTGGAACTGCATAAAAGAGGGCTGATGGTGGGAGTGCTCCAGCCGGTAGTACCGGAACCTAAGAACCTGGATGATTATGAGTTCCTGACGTTGAAGAAGATCCTGGCTGGATGTGAGTTCTTCCGGATCGTGCTGGAGGAAGAAAAAAGAGAGACAGAGCCAGCTAAGAAGGAGCCGGCAGAAGTAACAGAGCCGAAGGCTGTGGAAGAGAAGCCAACAGAGACAGGTGCGGAAACCAAGGAGAAGCCGGAGCCGCCAAAGCCAGAAGCACCAAACAAAAAGCAGATCGATGTTGGAAAAATAAAGGCACTTTACAAAGCCGGGTGGACTGGAAAACGAATTGCTGAAGATATGCATATCGCAGAAAGTACAGTATGCGGATATTTGAAAAAAATAAAGTTGGGGGAAATATAAAATGCAGAGATTAACAGAAAAGGATGACCTGGGAAACTGGTGTCTGAAGGGTGTCAGGTGGGAGCAGCTTAGAGCAGGCCAGGTAATCACCAAAAAAGTAAGTGAAAGGCTGTATGGTGCGCTGTGCAAGCTTAGGGACTATGAAGATACAGGCTGTATCCCGGACGGCATAGCAGATTTGGTAGAGAATTATGCAAAAGCAATGACACTTTTGGCAGGTCAGATAGAAGAGCATAGCTGGATCCCGGTGGAAGAGAGACTTCCGGAAGAAGATGAATATGTCCTGATGTCATTTGAGAATTTCACGCTTCCGATAATCGGACGGTATGAAAAAGATAATGATGGTGGTGGAGCATGGTATGCCGGTGATGATGATGGATGCGATACTTGCAGCAGCCAGAACTTATTTGTGAATGCCTGGATGCCACTTCCGGAGCCATACAAAGGAAATTAAGAGCTGATGTTCCCAAAATTAAAGTCGGGAAGTAAAATCATCGATTTTGTTGGCGTCAACAAAATGGTGTGAAAGGTGGTCGGAATGGGTACACGTTATATGATAATAAGCAAGCCAGCTTATATCCGGTTCCAGTGCCCACACTGTAAGCAGTATGTTGAAATACTATTTCAGGATGCTGATTACAATACAGAATCGTGGCTGGATGGTGCTTTCTGCACTTGCCCAGCATGTGAAAAAGATGTGGAGCTGGATGAGTTTGAATATGTTTAAATTAAGATTTAGGAGAAGAATACATGAGATATACAATCGAGGCTACAGAAAATAGTTGTACGGAGATTTTTGAATTACGTAACGGAAAGAAATATATCAGGAAACATTCGAGAACACAGTATGGATCTATCTGCAATGATGCAATGTTTGACGATCAGCTGGAAGCGGACGGAGTAGATCCAGACATTATCGACGGTGCTAATGATCTCTTTGGTGGTTCCATGCCACTTGAGTTTATGAACATGGCAAGATTTGATTGGTAAGTTAAGAGTTGGGAAGGTGGTGGCTTATGACAAGAGCAATGATCCGTGAAAAATACGGAATAGTTCGACTTGAACCGCCGGAGATTGCGAATCGAAGCTTGTCTGATGAAGAAGCAGAGACTTATGAGAATGCAGTCAAAAGGACGATTGAAAACTTTGAAGCCTTGTGGAATGAAGATTATTCTGGCGATATTGATTAAATATGGACATGGTAATCCTGAGCGAAGCAAAAAAGAGGTATTACGAGGAAATTAAGATTTGGAGGAAATGTGAATGAGTAAGATTACGAGTTTTAACAAAGAAGTAGAACGCAAGAGACATTTAACGTATGCTGCTATTATGGGAAGAGCCACTGTCATGGGCTTGATGAAAGAGACGGAAGCTACAGAACGTATGATGGATATTGAAAGCGCAGATAAAAAGTTTCACCTTCGTTTGGATGTTTGGCTGAATGCGGATGATTTCAACTTTATGCACGATTTTTACGGAATTAGAAACAACATAAACAGAAAGAATGGTTTTCCAGCAACTGATTTTGGTTTTTTTGTTCCGAGATTTGCTGGAGAAAACTGAAATTTAGAGGAGGTAGCCTATGAATAACAAACATGTAAAGCAGTATATCATCCAGAATATAAGCCACATAGAAGACAGCCTGTTCCTCCGTCAGATCTACACGCTGGTAAAGCTATACCTGGAAAGAAAAGACCGGAAGCATACCGGTAAAGCAGCGTAATGTGGAAACGAGTAAATCCCAACGTGGAATACGTGATAGCTGCCATGCGCAAGAAGGGAGAAGACATAAAGAATGGGATTAGTAAAGTCAGAGGCCCAGAGAAAGGCAAACCAGCTGCAAAGAAAAAGTGCCATAGCTGCATCAGACCATGCGATTATTAACGGGCCGAAGCCTACAACTTGGTCTGCCAGGATGCCAACATATGCGGGGACAAGCCTCTGCGTGGATCCGGAGCTAAGGAGGGTACCAGATGAGTAAGAGAAAGACACCGGCGCAGGCTCTGGAAGAGTTTCTAAGCTACTATGATGAGAGCATTTTAGAATACAGGTATGCTTGCGATAAGGTCGTTGAAGAGGACAAGCGTCTCCAGGACTTTCTTCATGAAATGGAATTTGCCAAGGACCGGAACAAAAGGAACCGGATTGCAACAAGTCTTCAACAGAGCAGAAGAACCAGGCGAATTAATAAAGATATGGCAAAGATGAACGAGAAGCTGGTGAAGTTTTTCGAGGATCAGAAGAACAGGGATACCTTAAACCGGTTACGGCAGCTTCTAGGTCAACAGAGGAAGGAAGAGGAATATCTTCTGGGAGAACGTACATACAAACCAAGAGCAGGAATGAGGTGATACCGTTGGACAAGCAGATTCTGGTGCAGTATATAGATGCATGCGCCCAGGTGGAAGATACCAAAAGGGAAATCCTGAAGCTTAAGAAAGCCAGGAAGAGGATTGAGCAGGATGCAGTGAAAGGGTCTTCGCATGAGTTCCCTTACACACCACAGACGTTTCATATCGAAGGTCTGGCATATCCTGTAGTAAAGGATCCGGATGAGCTGGACCGGCTGGAAGAGATCCTGAAAGAGCGGTTGCAGACTTCGGAACGGATCAAACATGATGTGGAAGCATGGCTGAATACGATTCCGCAGAGAATGCAGCGCATTATCAGGTATAAGATCTTTGAAGAGCTTACCTGGAGTGAAGTAGCGGTGAGAATTGGGAGAAAAGCTACAGCAGACGGTGTGAGAATGGAATACATCAGATTTATGGAAGAAAAATAAAATTTGTTCGTATTGTTCGCACTGTTCGTTTTCAAAATGTTATAGTGTACCATGAAGCCAAAGGCATACGGCCGGCGGCTTAATTCCCCTGGAACCTCTGCCGGGGGTCACAGCTTGGCAGAGGAAGCTGCCGGGTCGCTCCCGGATGAACTGAGCGTATGCGCAACACCTCAGAGAGATTGACAATGCCTTTTTGAATAAAACATGGAATGCATTTGTGCACGGATGTACTTATCTGATTGCTCTGAAGAGACATTGAGGATCAGGACGGTGGAGTTCACTTAGGAAGCGCTGTTGGAACGTAGCTCAGTTGGGAGAGCAATGGCTTGTGTCCTAAGCGAAGGTTCGAACCCTTCCGTTCCGATAATTTTTGTTGCTATCAGTATTTCCTTCTCCTTTTTGAAAGCGCCTGTCGTGAGATGGGTGCTTTTCTTTTGTTATTAAATATGTTATTATTATCATGCATTACTTAAAGGAGAAATAGAATGGATAGAGAATGCGTGAAATCAATAATATTATGCATAGCAATTATCATCTGCATATTTGGAAGCAATAGTGATTTTATGGTTAAGGTATAGAAAGAGTAAACAAATCGATATTGAAGAAACAATAGGGTTTTTTAGAAAAATATGGGGAACATTTGTTATTTATGTAATAGCTACCAGCATTATTGGTTTGTTTATAGCAAGTTTTGTCTTAAAGACCGAAATTACATTAGCAAAAATGAATGAATGGGTTAGTCTGGTATTAGGATTGATTGCTTTGTTTATCGGGATAATTTCTTTGTTTTTGAGTTTTTATAATGTTGATCAGGCGTATAAATCACAAGAGGACAATTTACGTGAAATGGAGAAGGTCCAGCAGGCTATTGAACAGAAAATATATTCCTTAGATTCAAATATGCGAATGGAATTTAAACATATATATATGCAGGATATTCAAAGTAAAAATAAAAATTCTGTTAGAGTTCAAGAAAAGCGATCTGGACTTGATGATTATGGAGATATTTAATTATGAATATTAAACTTATATTGTGTCAAAAAGTAGATAAAGAGTTAAAAACGTATGAAAACATTATAGATGAGATTGATAATACGGCATCAATTGAGTGTACGATAGTGTGCAAAGTTAATTTTGAAGGAAACAAAGAACAAAAAATGGTACTTCACTTCTTTTTGTTTAAAGAGGAGGAGAAGAGTAAGAAGGGTGTTTATTTGGAGGAATGTGTATACACTAGGACAGAGGAAGAGGTAGATAATGAAACTGACAGTTTTTCTTTGCGAATACCGTTATTGCCATTGTTTGGAGTAGGAAATTATGCGATTGAGGTAGTAAGAAATGACAGTATGGAAGATGCCGAGCCAAAATTGGGGCCAAAGGTATATGCAGATGGAGAAAAATTAGGAAGGACAATATTTAAAGTGAAATAAGTTATATAGTTATTTCTTCGAGAAAGGGAGTCACCCAGCGTGGCTCCTTTTCTATACCTAAAACCGACGAAAGCGAGGTGAGCCCAAAATGACAGAAAAACAGAAGATTTTCGCAGATGAATATCTCATTGACCTGAATGCCACGCGGGCTTACAAGGTCGCTTATCCAAGAGTGAAGAATGATGAAGTTGCAGCAGCTGCAGCCACAAGATTGTTAAGAAATGTTAAGGTTGCGGCTTATATCTCAGAACGCATGCAGGAGCGCCAGAAACGGACGGAGGTTACACAGGACCGCGTGATTGAAGAACTGGCTGCGATCGCCTTTGCCAAGGCTACAGACTTTGTACAGATCTCTCATGGAAACGTGATCCTGACGGATACCAGTAAACTGTCGGAGAATCAGATCAAGGCTATTGCCGGGATCAAAGAAGGAAAGAACGGTATAGAGCTTAAGTTAAATGATAAAGAAAAGGCTCTGGAGCTTCTGGGACGGCATCTTGGCATGTTTAAGGATAAGCTGGAAGTTACAGGATTGGAAGCAGAGCAGACTAAGCTGGATGACCTGATCCGGCAGATGCGTGGTGGTGGATAGTGAGTGCAGAACGTTTGTTGTTATCAGATAAATACAAAGCCTTTCTCAGATGTGATGCGCCGGTAGAGTTCCTGGAAGGGACAACAGCGGCCGGAAAAACCACAGTAGGGCTGTTTAAGTTCATGCTGAAAGTGGCAGAGTCTCCCAAGAAGCTGCACATCATAGCAGCCAAGGATACCGGTACCGCTGAGAAGAACATCATCAACAAAGATCTTGGCATCATGGATGATTTTGGTGTCCTCGTTGAGTACAACGGCAACGGGACTAAGGACGATAAGATCCCCCATATCCTGTTCCATACTTCCGGTGGTGATAAAGTCATATACGTGATGGGCTACGGTGACAAGAAGAAATGGCAGAAGGCTCTGGGTGGTCAGTATGGCTGCCTGTATATTGATGAGATCAACACAGCTGATATAGACTTTGTACGAGAAGCTGCTATGCGTTGTGATTATCTTATGGCTACGCTTAATCCGGATGATCCTTCGCTTTCGGTGTATAAAGAGTACATCAACTGCTCCCGGCCTCTGCCGGAGTGGGAAGAGGAAACACCACAGGAAATCAAAGATGAATTGAAAGAAGAGCCAAAGCACGGCTGGGTGCATTGGTTCTTTTCTTTTGCCCATAATCTGGGCCTGCCTAAGGAAAAGCTGGACAAGATCCTGGCTAATACACCGAAGGGTACAAAGATCTGGAAGAATAAGATCCAGGGGCTGCGCGGAAAAGCAACTGGTCTGGTGTTTCCAAACTTCAACCGAAAAAAGCATGTTGTCACTGCTGCCTGGGTAAGAGCAGAGGTAAAGGCGGGCCGGATCCGTTGGAAGAAGTTTTCCTGCGGACTGGATACAGCTTATTCCAGCAAGTCACCAGATACGATCTCAATGATCTTTCAGGGAATTACAGAAGACAGACGGCTGATCACGCTGGCAGAAAAGGTTTATAACAATGCAGAACTGGAAAATCCTATTGCTCCCAGTGACACAGCTGTGAAATTTGTAGAGTTTCTGGAGCGCTGCCGTAAGGAGTGGGGATTTGCGAAAGACGTTTACATAGATAATGCGGATCAGGCAACCATGACGGAGCTTAAAAAATACAGGCGTCTGAATGGCTGCATTTATAACTTCTGGGATGCTTACAAGAAACTGGAAATCCTGGACCGTATCAAACTGCAGCTTGGCTGGATCCAGCAGGATTGTTACCTGGTGGTTGATGAGTGCCCAGAACATTTGGCTGAGCTTGAAAAATATAGTTGGGAAGAAGACAAGGATAAGCCGGAAGACAGAAATGACCATACGATCAATGCGGGACAGTATAGCTGGATACCGTATCGCAACATGATCGGATTTGAGGAGGATAAGAAATGAGGTGGTTGGAACAAATGAACGAGAATATCAAGCGGGGGATACGAAGCTGGTTGAACGTGATTCCAGCCAGTCCATATAACATACAGATCAACGAATTATTAGACTTTGAGACAAGTGCGATCCGTAACCGGATCTGGTACAGAGGTGACAGTAATGAGCTGGAGCAGCTGTACAGGGAAGTGCATGATTGCGCTGATCAATATAAGTTCTGGGCAAGTAAGTGTACGCCTGGTTTGGAAATGCGCAAGGTGCATACGGGCCTTCCAGGGCTGATCGTCCGCACACTGGCAGCTATTACCATGGCAGATATGAATGATTTTGATTTTGACAGTGACCAGCAGGAACAGCTGTGGGAAAGCATAGCACAGGCAAATGATTTCCGTAAGAAAATGGAAAAAGCCTTAAAAGAGATCCTTTGTATCGGAGATGGTGCATTTAAAGTGACTATTGATACGCAGGTAAGTGAATTCCCGATCCTGGAATGGTATCCGGGAGAACGGATCGAGATCATACGCAGACGTGACCGTATACAGGAAGTGATCTTTAAGACGCCGTACAAAAGCGGTGGAAAAACTTATGTATTAAATGAACGATACGGATATGGTTATATAACCAATGAACTGTATCAGGGCAATACGCTTGTGAATAAAGCCCTTATTAGGGAAACAGAAGCGCTTCAGGATGTTTCATTTGATAAGCAGATGATCCTTGCAGTACCGATCAACGTATACGAATCAGCGAAGTATGAAGGCAGAGGTGGATCAGTCTTTGATGGTAAACTGGACAGCTTCGATGCGCTGGATGAGGTATGGTCCCAGTGGATGGATGCTTTAAGAGCAGGAAGGGCTAAGACATACATCCCTGAATGCCTGGTTCCTAAAAACCCAGAGACCGGCGCACCACTCAGGGCTAATTCCTTTGACTGCCGCTTTTTTGCTGGTGACAATGATATGTCAGAAAAGGCTGAAAATAAGATACAGACAGATCAGCCAACGATCCCTCATGACAGTTATCTGGCCTCTTATGTGACCGCATTGGATCTCTGCCTGCAGGGGATCATCAGCCCAAGTACACTGGGGATTGATGTTAAGAAGCTGGATAATGCAGAAGCACAGCGGGAGAAGGAAAAGACAACTCTTTACACCAGGAATGCTATCGTAGAAGCCTTGCAGGAGAAGCTTCCGAAACTGGTCAGTGCTGCCATTAATGCCTATAATATTCTCTTAAAAAAGCCAATTGAAGAGGTAAAGGTGGATATTCCGTTCGGTGAGTACGCAAATCCTTCTTTTGAAAGTCAGGTTGAGACAATGGCAAAAGCGCGGCCTGGCGTCGCACTGATGAGTGTGGAAGCCCAAGTGGAAGAACTGTATGGAGATTCCAGGGATGATCAGTGGAAACAGGAAGAAATAGCACGTCTGAAAGCAGAACAGGGTATTACAGAGGTAGAAGAACCGGGAGTTAATATGGCTGCCGGGCTTTTTAATGTCAATCTTGGGGGTGAAGGCAATGCAGGTGAAGGTAATGAACCGGGTTTACCGAATGAGCCAGAAGGAGTATCAGGGGTTGCTGGAAAAAGCCAGTGAGCAGGTACCTTTTGGAATATATGCGATTGAGAAAAAAGGTTATGCAGAATTAAGGGTGGACCGTTGTAGCAGCATGACTCAGCTTAAAAATCTTACCCGTAACTTTAAGGCTCAAGGTTATAAGGTATATGCGAACAGGAGATAACAGTATGGATATTCCAGGATTTACCTTACTATTGCAGGACTTTTGCGCATACTGTCCAGATTTTGAACCGGAAATAGAGAAGATTGAGTATAGCTGCGTTATGAGAGCACCCAACTGCCAGAATAATATCCGTTGCATAAACAGAAAGCGCTGTGCAAGGATTGCAGCTAATATTCAGAAACGGGTGAATACTGATGCCAAGGAAGAATGAATATGATCTTGCTGCAGCTTTTCAGAAGATAGAGGATGAGCTGATAGCTTCTATGATCCGGAATATGGACCGGCACAGGGCAGAGGAAACCAAAGAGGGTTATAACTGGTCCATGTGGCAGACAGAGCAGCTAAAAGCCCTGGAAAAGTACAAAGTCCGCAACCAGCAGAAATACAGTAAGCAGTTTAAAAGTATTAATGACCAGATTGACAGTCTGATCCGGATGTCACGGTCAAAAGGCGGTATGCAGCAGGAAAGGCGTATACTTCAGGCGATTAAGAAAGGCTTTAAGGGGGCTAAGAAAACTGGCTCGGG
>UMJH01063229.1_pt1 | contig 25674 bp, 13 predicted proteins | sample 1966011 | NCBI WGS metagenome assembly UMJH01 (sample SAMEA4836146, study PRJEB28245) | human gut metagenome | biome: gut microbiome; material: fecal sample | place: Denmark | collected 2008 | reverse complement strand
CTGCCGTGGCGGCCATCGGGTGTACGCTGCGACGGATGCACGTTCCGCCAACACCCCGTGAATCAAGGCATTATTCTCCAAATAGAATAATGAGCATCTGGGGTTTAAACGTTTTATTCAGGCATAATTGAACCTGTCTGTATGTGCGCATTTTCGCCATGCGCGCAGCTTTTACGTTCCATGGGCGCAAGCGCGCCCGTGAAGCCTTTTGGGGAGGGAACTATGAAAGAGAACACCGCCATGGAGCAGGTTGGCTCCGGTGCGGACCGTCTCGACTCCTTCTTTACCCGTCGTGGGTTTGTGAAGGTGTCGGGCGCGTTCGTGGCGGGCATGGTGGCGCTGGGGCTGCTCCCGGATACCGCCGCTGCTGCCCCCACGAGCTCCAAGGGCGAGGTCGACTACTATGCGACCCCGGCCCACGTGCTCAAGGTCAACCGTGCCCGCTGCACCGGCTGCCAGCGCTGCGAGATGATGTGCACGCTCAAGAACGACGGCGCCTCTCAGCCCGCTGCCGCCCGTATCCACGTGCATGACGGTCTGCAGTTCGGCTCCGACTGGGAGTCCTGCGACGGTCTGTTCTACTCGTGCGAGTGGCAGATCCGCGCGTGCCACATGTGCACCACCGCCCTGTGCCAGACCTCGTGCCCGCACGCTGCCATCGTGACCCTCGAGGACGGCACCCGCACCGTCGACCCCGAGAAGTGCGTTGGCTGCGGCACCTGCGTCGCCGCCTGCCCGTGGCACATGCCCGTGGTCAACACCGAGACGCACAAGTCCACCAAGTGCGTTGCCTGCGGCCGCTGCGCCGAGCAGTGCCCCAACGGCGCTCTCGAGCTCATCAAGTGGGAGAACGTTAACCACTCCTCCGGCCCCACCCGTTCCGAGATCAAGTGGCCCTACGTCAGCGAAGTCCAGGACTTCGTCGGCGGCGGCAAGATCGCCCAGTAAAGGAGAAGCGCAATGGCTGAAACCTCTTACGGTTGGGCTGGCTGGATCGCCCGCGTCAACCTCACGAGCGGAGATATCACCGAAGAGTCCGATGTCGAGATGCAGAAGGACTACATCGGTGGCATGGGCTTCGCGAACAAGATCATGTACGACGAGGTCGGCCCCGAGGTCGATTGGATGGACGAGGAGAACAAGGTCGTTCTCGCCGTCGGTCCTCTGACCGGTTCCGGCGTGCCGCTGGCGGGTCGCTCCACCTGGGCGTCCCTGTCCACCTTCACCACCGACCACCTCGTGGTCGACATGCACTGCGGCGGCCAGCTCGGCGCTATGCTCAAGTACTCCGGCCACGATGGCCTGATTATCGAGGGCAAGGCCGACAAGCCCTGCTACATCTTCATCGATGACGACAAGATCAGCATCGAGGACGCCTCCGCCCTGTGGGGCAAGGGCACCCGCGAGACCACCGAGGCCCTGTGCAAGAAGCACGGTGCCGAGTGCTGCGTGGCCGCCATCGGCCTCGCCGGTGAGAACCTGCTGCCCTACGCCTGCGTGATGAACACCCGTTCCCACTCCGCCGGCGCCGGCCTGGGTGCCGTCCTCGGCTCCAAGAACCTCAAGGCCGTCGTCGTCCGCGGCACCAAGGCCTGCCACGTCGCCGACCCGCAGATGGTCGCCGACCTGTCCGACTACATGATCTCCCAGGTCATTGGCTCCAACAACAACCACGTCGTGCCGAGCACCCAGCAGTCCTGGGCCGAGTACTACGACGCCGGTTCCCGTTGGACCGCTCGCAAGGGCCTCTACTGGGCTGCCGCCGAGGGCGGCCCCATCGAGACCGGCGAGCCCAAGCCGTTCGAGCCCAACACCATGGGCTATCGCTGCATGAAGTCCACCAAGGACATGGGCCCCGCTGCTGAGAAGTACACGGTCAAGATGGCCGGCTGCCACGGCTGCCCCGTGCGCTGCTACGCTCAGGTCCACGTGCCCTACGTGCAGGAGAAGACCGGCTACGAGTCCCAGGGCAACACCTGCGTCCCCGGCTTCCCGTTCTCTGCCTACATGCAGTCCTTCCTCAAGGCCGAGGGCATCTTCGAGGAGGACGGCAAGACGCTGTCCGACCTCTCCGTGAGCTACAACATGCTCATTTCCGCCACCGTCGACGACCTGGGTCTGTGGTGCAACTACGCTCAGCTCTACCGCGACCTGGCTTACACCTACTCCGCCGGCATCCTGGACAAGCACGTCCCGGCCGAGCAGATGGCCGAGTACAACTTCGACGCCATCATCCACGGCCAGGATCCCTCGAGCTTCGTCAAGATCCTGCTCGACATTGCCTCCAACGACGTTGAGAACAAGCCGATCTCCCTGCTCGGCCATGGTCCCATCGTGTGGGCCAAGGAGTGGGATTGCATGGATTGGTTCGACAACGCCAAGTCCGCGCTGATCAACTACCGCGGTTGGCCGGTCCACCACTCCATCGAGACCTTCGGTCAGGTCGGCGGTCTGTACAACATGATGTTCAACCGCGACGACATGATCCACTCCGCCGTCAACTTCCACGGCTGCGGTCTGCCGTATGAGCTCAAGGAAGAGATGGCTACCGAGATGTGGGGCAAGGGCGCCATCGACCCGGTCAAGGATTACACCGAGATGAACGAGGCCAAGGCCGAGTTCGCCTGGTGGAGCATCGTGACCGACGTCCTGCATGACTCCCTGGTCCTGTGCAACTGGGTGTGGCCGATGGCCATGGCCCCCGCCAAGGAGCGCAACTACCGCGGCGACCTGGACCTCGAGGCCCAGTTCTACACTGCCGTCACCGGCCAGAAGGTCACCATCGACGACCTGTACAAGGCCGGCGAGCGCATCATGACCCTCCAGCGCGCCAACACGGTCCGCGGTATGAAGGACAAGGACGGCAACGTGGGTTGCAACGACCTGCGTGGCGTTCACGACGTCATCACCGAGTGGGTCTTCGAGAAGGATCCCGAGATCGAGCCCTTCACCCCCGGTACCGACAAGATGGAGCGTAAGGACTGGAAGAAGGCCCTTACCATGCTCTACAAGCGCTTCGGTTGGGACGAGAAGCTCGGCTGCCCGACCAAGGAGTGCCTGAAGGACCTCGGTATGGACGACGTCGCCGAGGACCTCGAGTCCCGCGGCCTGCTCACCGAGGGTGGCGTTGCCTTCGACAAGCGCACCCGCACTTACGATCACATTCTCGAGAAGTACTGCGGCGACAACCCGGCGCTGTCCGCTTAAGTCGCTTGAGGTAGAGGAGCAACTATGGCTGATGAGACCAAGGAGACGAACGTGGCCGAGACCGCGTCCGAGACTCCCAAGAAGAAGCGCGACTGGAAGGGCAAGCGTCTTCCCATCGTGATTGCCGCCGTCGTGGCCGTGACGGTTCTCGGTGTCGCCGGTTGGGCTTGGCGCGCCACCCCCGGCTACTGCGACGCCCTGTGCCACAGCACCATGGGCAAGTACTACGACACGTTCGAGAATCAGACTGATTCCCTGGCGTTCGCTCACAAGGGTGTTGTGAACGGCAAGTGCCTGGACTGCCATGAGAACACGCTTGGCACCTCCGTGCGCATGGCCCAGTCCCAGCTCACGGGCAACCACGAGACCCCGCTCGCCAAGGTGACCTACACCAACGAGTTCTGCCTGCAGAGCGGTTGCCACGCGGGTGCCGGCATCATGCCTGGTGCGAGCGAGTCCTCCACCAAGGATCTTGCCTTCGACCCGCACAGCGACTTCCACGGCGTGCAGCAGTGCAATTCCTGCCATCGCATGCATGACCAGAGCGTCTTTACCTGTGCTGGCTGCCACCAGGTCGGTGCCTGGGAGGGCGAGGGCGGCATCCCCGAGGGTTGGACCAAGCAGGATCTTGGTGACGGCCAGCAGGGCGCCGTGCCGGACGGCTGGACCACGCCGTTCCTGTTCGAAGCCGCCGAGTAATTTCGGCAGGCTGCGATTCGACAGGCTGCGATTCGACAGGCTGCGATTGAGCGCCAAGAAAGGGCGGGCCTTTGGGCTCGCCCTTTTTCTGTGCGGCGATTGCGGGTCGTGCGTCCCGGGCGAGGCAGCCCGCGTCGCAAGGCGATTGCGGTGCCGCATGGATGATTGTGGTGTTGCATGGATGATTGCGGTGCCGTATGGGCGGCTGCGGTGCCACACGGGGATTGCCTATGGATGTCTGCCGTTTGATTCACGTAAAAGGCGGACATCCATAGGCAATTTCGCAGCGGGCATAGGTATTGTCGCGGGGCTGGACGGGGATGGCGCATCCCCAAACTGCACATATGGGTATGGCATACTTTTCCAGCAGAAAGACCGATAGTGAGGGGTATGACCATGGCCAAGCTCGATTTCAAGCCGCGCGGCGTTTGCGCCCGCATGATCCACGTGGAGCTGTCCGATGACGGCCAAACCGTCGAGAGCGTTTCGTTTGAGGGCGGCTGCAACGGCAACCTCAAGGCGATTGGCAAGCTGGTGGCCGGTCAGCCGGTCGACCGTGTCGTCGAGATGCTCGAGGGCAATACGTGCGGCCCGCGCAAGACCTCCTGTGCCGACCAAATGACCCGCGCCCTGCGCGAGGCTCAGGGGTTGGTTGCCGAGTAGCTGAAAGGCATGTTCGCCCGGTTGAGGCCCGTTGCCGTGTCGCCGGGCGTTGAAGATGGTTGCCTGGCAGCTTTACGGTGTGGCGCCGAACGGGCGCGGGTGCCGGGTTGCCGGAAGGTTGTCGGGGCGGCGGTGTCGGACGGGCACATCCAGGATTGAGCATTCGGTAGCGTATTGTATGGGGATCTTACATAATGAGCAGTAAACATCGCGAAAAGTTGAACCAGAGCCCTGCTGCCAGCCGTAAGGTCAGCGGCGGTTTCTCTCGCCGCTCTCTATTCAAGGGTGCGGCCGCGGCGACGGCGGCCCTCGGTGCCGTCTCGCTTGCGGGCTGCGGCTCGAAGGGGGATGAACAGCAGGTAAGCGGCGAGCCCCAGGTCATCACGGACGACTCTAAGATCGTGAACGTTACCGAGGAATTTAAGAGCGTCGACAATCCGATCGCCGTCCAGTCTGCCTGGGACATGCCCCTCGGCACGGTGCCGTTTCACTCTGAGGGTGCATGGGCCGCGCTGCTCGAGGCGCCCTCCAGCGCTCGTTCGGTAAACACGCTCGGTATCATCTCCCTGGCGTCGGGCGCGCGAACCACGCTGATTCCGCAACCCATCAAAGGCGGTGCATGCGGCTTCCATGACGTTCGATGCAGCGAGACGGTTTATGCGTGGATCGAGATGAACTACGCAGAGGCGTCGTGGGTGCTTCTCGCCCAGGAGCTGCAAAACGGCGCGCTTGCGGGCGAGGCGGTCGAGCTCGACCATGGCAACGCCGATTGGGAGCCCGCGCGTTTCACGGTGGCCGGCGGGCATGTCATATGGCAGAAGATGCCGTTTGCCAGCGGTTCCAAGCGTGCGGAGTTCTCTCATTGCTATAGCTGGGCGTTCGGCGATGCCAAGGCCAAGGACCTTTACGAGAGTCCGGGTCGCTTTGCCACATGGCCGCGCGTGAGCGGGGGGTACCTCACCATCGCGCCGCGTGTGAACACCGAGGAGGGCACGTTCTACGGGATAACCGCGCTCGACCTCGACGGCGGCAAAATGGTCGATCAGCTCGTCATGCCGCAAAACGTGAGCCCGTTTGAAGCCGTGTACATGAACGGGACGTTCGCGTTCTCTGTTGAGGCGAACTATGGGTACGGCGGAGGCTTGGGCAACATGGGTACGTTCATCGGTCGCGAGGGCGGTCCGTTCGTGTACCTGAGTCGCGAGCCCCTCGCCTGCGTTGCGGGGAAAGGCGGCCGCTACCTCATCAAGGCACGGTCGTCGCATTTCGTGGTGGACACCGAGGCAAAGACCTATGCGATCTTGCCTGCGCCCGACAAAGCCACCGACTATGGCGACTATCCCGCGAGCGAGGGCGAGACCGATCGTTTTGTGACGTTCGCAACGGTCCGCGGCGATAACGGCCTGCCCGCCGCCGTGCAGGTTAGGGTGTTCCCGCTGGCATAGTGCGGGACGCCGTACCAGATTCCGGGCGCTTGATTGAGCGTCCGGCATATTGGGCATACTCCATCTAAGATATGCGTCGCGCTTGTGCGTTAAAATGTAATGACGCTTGATCACGAGACGAGGAGGCCGCCCATGGCTTCAGATGCACGTAAGATTTTGTTGGTTGAAGACGAGAAGGCCATTCGCGACGCGGTGGCCGCTTACCTCGAGCGCGAGGGTTACTGGGTCGTGGGCGTTGGCGACGGCCAGTCCGCTGTCGAGGAGTTCGAGAAGCATCAGTTCGACCTGATCGTTCTCGACCTCATGCTCCCCAAGCTTTCCGGCGAGCGCGTTTGCCGCGCCATTCGCGATACCTCGGATGTACCGATTATCATGCTCACCGCAAAGGGCGAGGTCGAGGATCGCATCATCGGCCTCGAGCTCGGCGCCGACGACTACCTCATCAAGCCGTTCTCCCCGCGTGAGCTCGTTGCTCGCGTGCGCGCGCTGTTCCGTCGCGCCCATCAGGCCGATGAGCCGCAGGTCGAGGTGCTCGACTTCGGCGATCTGGTGATCGATATCTCCGGCCACAAGATTCTGGTCGAGGGCAAAGAGGTCGACCTCACCGCCTCCGAGTTCAAGCTCCTCACCACGCTCGCCCGTCATCCGGGTCGCGTGTACAACCGTATGGAGCTGGTGGAGAAGGTCCTCGGTTACGACTTCGAGGGTTACGAGCGCACGATTGACAGTCACGTCAAGAACCTGCGCGCCAAGCTGGGCGACGATCCCAAGAAGCCCAAGTGGCTCTACACCGTCCACGGCGTGGGCTATCGTTTCGAGGCTCCCGCGCAGTCGGACAAGGCCGACAAGTAACACGTCTGCAGACGGGCGCCGCGAATGGTCGTGGCGCCCGTTTTTTCGTTTAACGGGTAGTCTCAAATGGGGACCGGTCTCAAATGGGGACAGGTACAATTTGAGGCGCTTCTGCCTTAATCGGGGGCGGGTGCGATTCGAGATGCGCCGAGTGTCGCAATTGGTGCCTGTCCCCATTTGAGACCCAACCACGAGGAGGGTGAGATGGCGCGTTTGGTCATCGGGCAAAAACACGGGTACGAGGGCGATCAGTCTTCGAGCCGCGCGAGTTGGAACACGCCCCATGCCACGCCGAGGGCGGGCATCAGCTACGGCGGCAGGATGGCGCTCTCCTTCGCCCTGACCTCGCTGGTGACGGTTATGATCTTGGCCTCCGTGGTCATGGTGGTCTGGGGCGGTGCGTTCTCGGACTACACCCGTGCGAACGTCGAGGAGATCGCGAACGTGGTGGCCGCCAAGATCGCCGAGACGCACCGGGCGGACGGTGGCTGGAAACGTGAGTCGCTCGCCGCCATTGCCGAGTCCAGCGCCCTGTCCGACGATATTGGCCTGCAGGTCATGGATGCCAACGGCAAGATCTTGTACGACGACACCCTGCCCGCGCGCCACGCCAAAGAGCACAGCCCCGTTTCCACGGCCCCCACGGATCCCGAGTCCGCTGTGACGGTCCCCATCATCGCGGCGGATGGCGTGCGCATCGGCGATGCCCGCCTATGGGTGCTCGGCAGCGACGCCTTGCTCACCAAGGCCGATACGGCGTTTCGCGAGCGCACCTTCAACGCCATGGGACTCGCGGCGTTCATCGCCATTTCCATATCGGTCATCGTGGGCTTCTTGGTGTCGCGCATGTTCACCAAGCCCGTGGGCACCATCACCGATACTGCCCGCCGCATCCGCGAGGGCGATCTTTCGGCCCGCACCAACATGCGCGGTGACGATGAGATAGACCAGCTCGGAGAGACCTTTGACGAGATGGCGGCCAACCTCGAGCGCGACCTCAAGCGCGAGCGCCGCCTCACCTCTGACGTGGCGCACGAGCTGCGCACCCCGCTCATGGCCATGCAAGCAACGGTGGAGGCCATGCAAGATGGCGTGTACCCCACCGATGCCGAGCATCTCGAGACCGTCGCCTCCGAGACACGCCGCCTGGCGCGATTGGTGCAGCAGACGCTCGACCTTTCCCGCCAGGAGAACCACGCCGCGCCGCTGCGCCTGGATCAGGTCGACATCGTCCAGCTCACGCGCACCATCGTTAACAACCAGCACCAGCTCTTCCACAACAAGGGCCTGCACCTGCGCTTTGCCGATGAGATGCAGGGCCGCTCCGCGGTGATCACCTGCGATGCGGACATGATTACGCAGTGTGTCATCAACCTCATGAGCAACGCGATGCGCTATACGCCCGAGGACGGTTGGGTCGTGGTGTCGGTCTATGGGGATCGAAAGCACGTGATGGTCTCGGTCTCCGACACGGGCATCGGCATCGCCAAAGACGACCTGGCACGCATTTTCGGCCGCTTTTGGCGCGCCGATGCGAGCCGCGCCCGCGAGGCCGGCGGCCTGGGCGTGGGCCTGGCGGTGACGAAGACGATCGTGGAGCGCCATCACGGCTTCATCGCCGTCGAGTCCGAGCTCGAAAAGGGCACTACGTTTACGTTACATCTTCCGCGCGAGCAGGAAGAGGAGAAACAGTCTTCTACAATGAGGTGCTAGTCGCGCACGATGGCGGGGAGCGAGGAGTTCAGCGCCATCCGCACGGCGCAACGGCTGGCGCCGGGTGGCCCCGGCGTCGTATCACAGCGTTAAGGAGAGGGCGTTTATGACAGCAATGGAGCTTCGGCCAGATTCCCAGGGTAAGGTTCGCGACATCTACGATGCGGGCGATTCGTTGCTCATGGTCGCTTCGGACCGCATTTCGGCATTCGATTACATCCTGCCCGACGAGATCCCCTATAAAGGGGAGGTTCTGAGCCGCATTTCGGCATTCTGGTTCGAGAAGCTCGCCGATGTCGTGCCGAATCATCTGGTGTCCATGGATCCGCGCGACTTTCCCGCGGAGTTCTTGCCCTATGAGGAGTATCTTTCCGGTCGCGCGATGCTGGTGCGCAAAGCCGAACCCATCAAGATCGAGTGCGTGGTCCGCGGTTATCTCACCGGGTCGATCAAGGAAGCGTATGATGCGACGGGGGAGGTCAACGGCATTGCGCTGCCGGCCGGCCTGGTCGAGGCCTCACCGCTGCCCGAGCCCTTGTTCACCCCGTCTACCAAAGCCGACGTGGGGGATCATGATGAGAACATCTCCTATGAGAGGTGTGTCGAGCTCATCGGCGAGGACTTGGCAAGCCAGATTCGAGATCTGTCGATCAGCCTGTACACGGAGGCCTCGAGCTATGCCCGAACGAGAGGCATCATCATCGCGGACACCAAGTTCGAATTCGGCATCATCGATGGCCGTGTCACGCTGATCGACGAGTGCCTCACCCCCGATTCCAGTCGATTCTGGGATGCCGCCTCCTATGAGGAGGGCAAGGTTCAGCCTGGCTATGATAAGCAGTACGTGCGCGATTGGCTCAAGGGCAATTGGGATTTCACGGGCGAGCCGCCGCGCCTGCCGTCTGAGGTTATTGAGAGAACATCGGCACGGTATCGCGATGCATATGAGATTATTACTGGCAGCACATTTTTGCCCATGGCATCCAAGAAGGAGCGATTGAGTGAGTACCAGAAGCGCAAACAACAAGCGTAATCAGGAGAAATTGCAGGGCACGTCCGGCTCCGGCATGGCCCGCAAGTCGACCTCTTCCGCCAAGCCCGCCCGTCCCGCGGGCGGTTCGGTCCGCGTGGTCCCGGCAACCGCCAAGGCCAAGCGCGCCGCCGCCGAGCGCGGCGAGGACCTCTCCAACCTGTCCAAGGAGGAGAAGAAGGCCCGCAAGGCCGAGCTGCGCCGTGAGGAGGACCGCATTTACACCGCGTCCAGCCAGCTCATGAAGGAGGACGAGGATTATCTGCGGTATCGCCGCATCTGGTGGGTCCTGCTTGTCATCGGCATCCTGGCGCTTATCGGCACCTGGGTGCTGCTGGCCGTTCTCGGCCAGGACGGCATGGCCGACAAGGGCGCCCAGACCGCGCAGTTTGCCCTGATCGTGGCCGCCTACGCTGCGATCATCGTCGCCTTTATCTTCGACTTCATCAAGATTCGTCCGATCCGCAACGCCTGCCGCGATAAGGCCGCTGGCATGACCGCCGCCAAGCTCGACGACGTCATTGCCCGCTCCATGGCGCCCAAGGACAAGAAGCAGGGCAAGTAGCATATGTTCAAGGCCGAACTTACCGTGGAGGATGCCCGCGCCGGCATGCTCAAACTGCAGCCCAAGATCGAGCGTTATGCCGACCTGATCGTTCGCAAGGGCGTGAACGTCGAGGCGGGGCAGGAGGTTGTCATCCAGGCTCCGGTCGAGGTTGCGCCGTTCGTGCGTACGCTGGTGGCACGTGCGTATGCCGCCGGCGCCGGCCACGTGACTGTGATTTGGAGCGACGACGAGATCACGCGTTTGACGTATGAGAACGTCGAGGCTTCCTGGTTCGAAACGGTTCCTTCCTGGCAGCGCGAGCAGCTCGATTCGCTTGCCGAGGGCGGTGCGTGCTTCATCTTTGTCGAGGGTGCGGACCCCGAGGCCCTCAAGGGCATCGATCCGGCCAAGCCCGCGGCTGCCTCCAAGGCGCGCAACACCCAGTGCAAGGCATATCGCCGTGGCATGGATTTCAACATCAACCCGTGGTGCATCGCTGGCGCGCCGGTGGTCGCTTGGGCCCGCCGTGTGTATCCGGGCGTTGAGGACGAGGTCGCCGTGTACCGTCTGTGGTGCGCGATCCTCTCCGTTGCCCGCGCGGACGGCGATGATCCCGAGTCCGCATGGGAGCTGCACGACGCCACGTTCGAGAAGAACTTGCGTCTGTTGAACGACCGTCACTTCGATCGTTTGCATTACACCTCGGCCAACGGCACCGACCTGTGGGTTGGTATGACCGACCGCCATGTGTGGGAGGGCGGCTCGAGCGTGACGCCCGAGGGGCGCGAGTTCTCGCCGAACATCCCCACGGAGGAGGTGTTTACCTCGCCGGATTGCGACCGTGTGGACGGCATCGTGTATTCGGCCCTGCCGCTCGTGCGCCACGGCAACAAGATCGACCGCTTCTGGCTGCGTTTTGAGAGCGGCAGCGTTGTGGAGTTCGATGCCGAAGTTGGCCGCGATACGCTTGAGAGCATTCTTGAGACTGACGAGGGCGCGCGTCGCCTGGGTGAGGTTGCGCTTATCTCGAAGAACACGCCGATCCGCGAGACGGGCATTCTGTTCTACGACACGCTGTACGACGAGAACGCGAGTTGTCACCTGGCGCTTGGATCCGCTTTTCCCGAGTGCTACGAGGGTGGCTGCGACCTGTCTGCCGAGGAGTTGCGTCGCCGCGGCCTGAACAAGAGCGCCGCGCACGTCGACTTCATGATCGGTGCCGACGACCTGGATATTACGGGTATCACGGTTGATGGCGAAGAGGTTCCGATCTTCGTGAACGGTCAGTGGACCTGGGAATAGGTTTTTGGCCGCCGATGAGAGTCGGCGGCCTTTTTTATGCGAGGTTCAGCTGCGTGAGATGCGGACTGGACGCGTTGCCCGGCGGATTTGGCCGGGGCTGGGGCTTTTGGCGGGCCTGTCTTGCGGGATGATTTGGGTCGGCTGTAACGAAGTTGAGGTTTTTCGTATTAAAAACCGGTTGTGCCGAGTAGATGCGTATGAGGCAGCGCTTAAAGCGCAGGTCGCAAGATGGTCGAAAACTTGCCTACTCGATGAATCACAATATGAGTACGAAAAACCTCATCCACTTGCAGGCCGGCGGCCGCACTGGCCCCCTTTTTGCTACGGGACCGTATCCTTTTCGGGCCCCGCTGGGAAACGCTGCGTATTTGCTCAGCTTCGCACCCCTAACGGGGTTCGAACCCATGCTCGTAAAACAAAAACGCGAGGGGCATATGGCTCCTCGCGTTCGTGTTGAAGGGTGGGTCATCAGGGGTTCGAACCCTGGGCCTTGGGATTAAAAGTCCCCTGCTCTGCCAGCTGAGCTAATGACCCGCGTGCTGCATTGTACCACGGCTTGGCCGCGAGGGCATGTTGATGGGCGGTCGCTCGTCTTCCAGCGGCAATAGTAGCGACAGGCAGCGTTTAGTTCTAAATGACGCAAAAAGCATAGTAAATAATACCAGTAAGTAATTCAGTAGCAGATAGGCCCTGTTTACTGGTATTTAGATAGTGATACATGTCCTCTGGTTGCAACCACTTGCCGACAATTGCCTACCGTTTGTCTTGGAAGGCGGCAACGGTGTGTTCAATCCCATATCTCTACATACATAATTACTAAATCTTTAATGGGGGTTCCATGCCAAGAGGTATGGAACATGCGAGTCCTAAATGCTCGCGACGCAACATGAAAGGAGATATATGAGTAGGCCATGGCTAAAACGCTGCGCAATTGGCGCGATGACCGTTGTTATGACCGTGTCGTCGCTGCCGATGGCCGCCTTTGCTGACCCCAATGGATACAACGGGGGGGAATGCATTCGCGAATGTGAATGGTGAGCAGGTCACCATTGGCAACGATGCAATCACCCGTACCTTCTCGATCGCCGGCGAAAAGCTGAAGACTATCGAGATTGACAATAAGCGTGCTAACACCAACCTGACTCCTGGCGCTGATAGCGAAGAGTTCATTATTAAGCGCACCAAGAAGGAAAACAACGTCGAGCCCGTACAGGAGCCGATTTCCACTGAGGGTTGGACCGTTTCGACGGACTCCGAGGAGACTGAACTCGAGACGCCCAATCAGGGATATGCCAGGCACTTGATTGACAACAACAACCAGACGATTTGGCATTCCGACTACAAAGAGGGTGGCGTAGCGGTAGGGAATCTCCCCCATCACGTCGACTTCGAATTCGGTAAAGAGATTGCCTTCCAAAGCTTTGCCTACGATCCCCGCGACAACGGTGGCAATCCTACTGCGGCCAATGGCAATATTAGTGGGTACGAGCTGCTCGTGAACAATGACGAGGCTGCCCCCGCAGAAGATGCTGCCGACGCATGGACGAGCGTGAGCACGGGTGAATTCGACTACAGTGGCAACAAGGGCGAGGCCATTCATGTGAACCTCGATGCACCTCAGGTCGCTCGCCGCGTGCGTTTGGTCGCCAAGAGCAGCTGCAATGGCAAGCAGCTCTGCGGCGGTGAGGAGTTTGATCTCTACGCTGAGAAGTGGGTTGAGCCCGTTAAGTCCGATATGTTCCTCAAGTCGAGCGAGCTCGAGCTTGAAGGCGATCCGGTGGTTTCTGATACTTCCGCCACCATCAACAAGCAGCAGAAGGCCGGCAAGAAGCTGTCCTTCAAGTTCAAGCCTGTTGAGTTCAACGGTGCGACCTATACCGTCACCGAGAACATCGTGGCTTACAACGGCGATCACTACATGCGTAAGTATCTGGAAATCTCTGTTCCGGATGCGGATAAGCTCAGGGCAGAAATTGACTACATTGACCTCGAGTCGCTTGATGTGACCGGCGCCGAGGGCCAGTGGACTATTCCGACCAACCAGGGCGGTATTGTCGGCCAGCCTCCCGCCCGAGCGATTCTCGGACAGCCCTTCTACGCCGACGGCATGTTCTTCGGCTGTGAGTTTCCGGCTGCCAATACGCAGATCGTCGACGAACAGGGGAAGCAGATCGGTCGCCCGCGTTACTACACCGGTAAGACCATGGATCGCCTTGCGGTGGACAATCAGGCCGCTCGCGCAGATGACGGATCAATTCATTACATGACGTGGCCCACGGTTACGGGAGCGGCGGCTGGCAAGGATTACCGTGTTGTGCAGGCGGATTTCTTCGACTACATCGATGACATTTCGGTACCTTCCGAGTTCCGCGTGCAGTATAACTCGTGGTACGACAATGAGAAGAACATCACCGAGGGAAATGTTATCGAGGCCTTCGCCGATATCGATAAGCAATTCGCCAACTCTGAGCTGGCGCCGCTCGACACCTATGCAGTCGACGATGGCTGGACTGATTATGGAGCGCCAAAGGGATTTTGGACGTTCAACGGCAAGTTCCCCGATGAATTCAACCCGATTGCGAATCTTGTTCAAAACTTCGGGTCTGACCTCGGCGTCTGGATCGGGCCTCGCGGAGGTTATGGCACGGAGGGCCCGATTGCCAATTCCCTCCAAAATCAGGGATTGGGTATGGTGGCCGGTGGCTCGATTGACGTCGCCGACCGCACGTATCTTGAGAACTACGCCAAGCTCGTTTGCGATTTCCAGGATAAGTGGCATGTGAATTATTGGAAGTGGGACGGTTTCGCAGATGAGAACCAGTATAACCACTTCGGCGCCGGGGTTGATGGCGTGCCGGGCCACTCGGGCAATGACAAGATCAAGGGCCATATGACCGGCGGTGCGAACCAGATGTACCACTGCTCCGACATGTGGGAGGCCTGGATCGATCTGTATGAGACTGTGCGTGGTAATGCTGAGAAGAACGGTATCGCAAACTACTGGATCTCGAGCACAACGCACACTATTCCGAGCCCGTGGCTGCTGCAGTGGGTCAACTCTGTGTGGCTTCAGTGCCAGTTCGACCATGCGCGCACCGCGCATGGCAGCACCGTGCACGACGGTAATCTCAATGCACGTGATGCCGTGTACTACGACTTCATCCAGAACCATCAGTTCCAGTTCCCGCTGGCTCACATTTACAACCATGATCCGGTGTATGGTAAGACCGGCACGGCAATGACGTCGACGACTGCTACTGCCGAGGGATTCCAGAACTACCTCTATAGCCTTGCTGGCCGCGGTACGGCTTTCTGGGAGCTGTATTACTCCGACGCTATTCTCGATGCCGAGAAGTATGAGGTGAACGCGGAGTTCCTCAAGTGGTATGAGGAGAATTTCCACCTCTTGAGCAATGCCCGCATGTTCGGCAAGTGGCCTGTCGAGGGCGTCAATCTTATGACAGGCGGAGCGGGCCATTCTGCTGAGGGTCACGATCAGCTCAATGACGATGGCAAGCGTATCTATAACACCTACGGTTACGCCGGTTTTAAGGGCGATGAGGGTATCCTGACCGTTCGCAATGCGAATGCTGACAAGGTTCAGGCTCTCGACTTTACGTTCGACGACGCCACGCTGGGCGTCAAGGGCAACGCTGGCGATAAGTTTGACTACGTGGTCGAGCGCCGCCACACCCAGCCTGGCGACACGTCCAAGATTGCCGACAAGGGCACTTTTGCTATCGGTGAAAAGGTCTCTCTCGAGCTTCAGCCCGAGGAGTCCCTCACCATCCGCGTGACCAAGCCCGGCGCGGGCGACAAGAAGGGGCCGTCCATCGAGACCGTCCGTCACGACGGCAAGACCGAGCTCATCGTCCGCACGGACGAGAAGGTCAAGGGCGACGCCAAGTTCACCGTTAGCGGCAAGGACGTTCCTGCCGACAAGGTCAAGCGCTCCGCCGACGGCGTGACGTTCCACATCACGCTCGACAAGGCGCCCGAGCAGGGCGAGAAGCTCGACGTCAAGGTCTCCGGCATCACCGACATGGCCGGTAACGCCCTGGCCGGCGACACCGCCTCCATCGACTTCCACGAGGACAACGTGGTGGTCTCCCGCTGTCCGTCCCGCCTGACCCCCTACGCCAAGAGGCTCGCACCCAAGGACGCCTCACTGTCCTCCAAGACCGGCTTCACCGTGTTCTCCCACGTGAACACCACGGGCCATGGCCCGCTGGTGAAGCAGGAGGGCGCCTACGAGCTCGGCATCGATGAGAGCGGCATGCCTTACATCGACGTCAACGGCGTTCGTGCCACTGCCGAGGTCAAGGTGAACGACGGCAACAAGCACACCGTCGCCGGCGTTCGCGAGAACAACGGAAACCTGAAGATCTACGTTGATGGCAAGACCTCCTCTTCCAAGTACGATGCGAAGAGCTTCCACAGCAAGACTTCCGCGGGCGACATCCTGTTCGCCGGCGGTGCCTTTGACAAGTCCAAGGACGAGGCTTCCGCGAAGGTCTACGATCGCGCCCTCGGCTATGACGAGATCGCCAAGCTTCACAGCAAGCTGACCCCCAATATGGAGGAACGCAACCTCGCCAAGGGTGCCAAGGTCTCTGCCGGCTGGACTGACGACGGAACCGAGAAGATCGAGAATGGTGACATGCCGCTCTCCAACGCGGTGGACGGCAAGAAGGATTCGTTCAACAGCTATGGCGAGTTCGGCAACGACAACGTTGACGAGAGCTCCTACTTCCAAGTTGATCTGGGCGATGTGCGCGAGGTCACCGGCGTCAATCTCTGGCGTTACTGGCAGAATGGCCGCAAGTACAAGGGCACGACTATCGTGTTGTCCGAAGATGAGAACTTCACCAAGGACGACAAGGTCATCTACAACTCCGACAAGGAGAACAAGCACGGCTTTGGCAAGGGCGATGAGGATGCCTACGCGGAATCCGGTGCGGGCAAGAAGATAACCGTCGATTCCGGCGCCAAGGCCCGCTATGTTCGCGTTTACATGCAGGGCAGTGAGCCGAACGCCAAGACCAATCACATCGTCGAGCTCGAGGTCATGGGTCGCGACCTGCCTCTTGATGGCGGCGAGCGGATCGACACCTCCGCGCTCTACAAGCGTATCGACGAGGTGCGCGCTGCGATCGAGTCCGGCAGGTACACCGCCGAGAGCGTCCAGAAGGTAATGGACAAGCTCGAGGCTGCCGAGCTCGTGGCGGATTGCCCCAAGGATGAGGCTCAGGTTAAGGCCGCCCTCAAGTCTCTTGAGGGCATTGAGAGCCTTCTTAAGAAGGCCCTCGTGGTCAGCTTCAAGTTCGTCGACGCTCCCGAGGGCGTTGTTGCTCCCGAGGCTCTGACGGTCGAGGAGGGCGCCGCGCTTGGTGATAAGCTCCCGACGCCTGCTGCGGTCGAGGGTTATTCCTTTGTGGGCTGGTTCACCGATCAGGCCTGCTCCGCTGGTCATGAGTTCACCGGAGAGACTAAGGTTTCTGCCGATATGACGATTTATGGCAAGTGGGTCAAGGGCGAGGTCCCGGCTCCGCCGACGACCGACCCCGAGCAGAAGCCCGAGCAGAAGCCGACGACCAAGCCCGAGCAGAAGCCCGGCTCCGGCGCCGAGCTGCCCAAGACGGGTGACGACAGCATGCTGCCCATCGCGGCTGCCGGCGTTGCCGGTGTGGCGCTCGTCGGTGCGGCTGTCGTGCTGAACAAGCGCCGTCGCGCTGAATAGCGTGATGGAAGCGAGATCCAAATAGGAAGTCCGCTTTGAATGGGGCGGTCGACTTAGGTCGGCCGCCCTTTTTGGTGAAAGCTCGTTGCGCCGAGCCCCCATCCGTCGATGCCCTCAGATCGCTTGTTGACACTATTGGTTTCTGCAATGAAATACCACCCTATACCGTTGGTGGGTAATATCTGCCGCTCACCGACAGATTCTCACTGTGAAGGTGAGAAACAGGGCAATTCCTTACAGTTGTCTCCAAATTGCGCGTGGTTTGCTGGTTATATCCACTGCCCACTCGCAGGCCTCATCAATTGGCATCTCCAGGGAAGGAGACAACGTGAGCGAAGATTCGATTTTCAAGCGCAATTGGGTGAAGGGCTCCGCAGTTTTGGCCACAGCGGCGCTTTCGCTGGTGCTTGCCACGCCTGCTCAGGCCGCGCCGCTGGCTAAGGTCAAGAGCGCAACCCAGGGCGCGACAGAGAATGTGGTGGAGGTGACGTTCCAGGGCGGTGACGGTGCCGACGTCAAGGGCCGCATCACGTTCCTCGAGGAAGGCGTTTTCCGTTATAACGTCGACCCGACGGGAACCTTTGACGAGTACGCGGTGCCGCGTCAGGCGGATCATGTCGCCCATATCCAGGCGCAGCCGGACTCCGATTCCTCCTACTCGCATCCCAAGGCGACTGTTGAGGACAAAGATGGGGCATATCTGATCAAATCCGGTTCGACGACCATCAAACTCGACAAGGAATCGGCGAAGATGCAGGTCCTTGTAAAAGATAAGGAGGTCATGAGCGAGACGTCTCCTCTCGACCTCGGTGACAGCACCGTTCAGAGCGTTTCTGCGGGCAAGGGAGAGGGCTTCTTCGGCGGCGGTACCCAGAACGGCCGCTTTGCTCATAGGGGCAAGTCGATCAAGATCGCCAACACCAATAATTGGGTAGACGGCGGCGTGGCCTCTCCCAATCCGTTCTACTGGTCGAGCGATGGCTACGGAGTTTTGCGTAACACCTTTGCCGAGGGTACGTACGATTTTGCCGACTCCGATTCCAATGCCGCCAAGCTTACGCACAATGAAAACGAGTTCGACGCGTACTACTTCCTGTCTGACGGCACAAACAGAGCCGCCGTTGCGCAGGATGTTCTCGACGGCTACTTTGCTGTCACCGGTGACCCGGTGCTGCTACCGGAATACGGCTTTTACCTCGGCCACCTGAATGCGTACAACCGCGATAGCTGGACCAAGGAGGGTCCCGGTAAGGCCTGGGAGACAAAGGGCGGCAAGCCAGCCGACCAGAAGGGGTCCGTCAAGTACGAGCATGGTATGGCCGCGGATTACGTGCCGGATGGGACCAAGCCCAACGAGTCCCTGAACGGCCACGGCCCCACCGTCGATTCCCAGAACTTCAAGCCCAAGGAGTTCCCGCGCGAGTTTTCCGCACAGCAGGTCATCGATGACTATCAGGACAACGACATGCCGTTCGGTTGGTTCCTTCCCAACGACGGTTATGGCGCGGGTTATGGTCAGAACGGCTATGGAATCACGAGCAACGACAAGGCCAAGCGCGATGCGGCGATCGATGCCAACGTTGCGAATTTGCGCGAATTCACGACCTATGCCAACAGCCATGGCGTTGCCACCGGTCTTTGGACGCAATCCAACCTTGAGCCCAGGGATGGCGAGAAATGGCATCTTCAGCGCGACTTCAAGAAGGAGGTCGAGCAGGGCGGCATTTCGACCCTCAAGACCGACGTCGCTTGGGTCGGCTCCGGCTATTCCTTTGGTCTGAATGGCATCAAAAAGGCCTACGACATCGCCACGAGCGATGAGCATAAGGCTCGCGTACGTCCCAATATCGTTACTCTCGACGGCTGGGCGGGCACCCAGCGTTATGGCGGTATTTGGACCGGTGACCAGACGGGCGGCAATTGGGAGTACATTCGCTTCCACCTTCCGACATACATCGGCCAGTCGCTTTCCGGCAATCCCAACGTTGGCTCCGACATGGACGGCATCTTTGGCGGCGCGCCCATCATCGCGACCCGCGATTACCAGTGGAAGACCTTCACCCCCACCATGCTCGACATGGACGGTTGGGGCACGTATCGCAAGAGCCCGATGACGCACGGCGATCCCTACACGGGCATTTCGCGCATGTACCTGAAGCTCAAGGCCCAGCTCATGCCCTACATCTACACGAGTGCCGCCTCCGCCGCCAACATCAACACGGGCAACGGAGACACGGGCCTGCCCATGATTCGCGCTATGCTGCTCACCGATGATTCCGAGTTCGCCTCCGGCACGGCAACTCAGTACCAGTACACCTTTGGCAAGTACTTCCTGGTCGCGCCGGTGTATCAGAACACCGCCGACTCCAAGGGCAATGGCGACGACGTCCGCAATGGTATCTACCTGCCCAATTACGGCACAAATGACAACCCGACCATCTGGATCGATTACTTCACCGGCGAGCAGTATCGCGGTGGCCAGGTGATTAACAACTTCGACGTCCCGCTGTGGAAGCTGCCCCTCTTCGTCCAGGCCGGCGCCATCGTCCCCATGTACGAGGAGAACAATAACCCCCAGGCGATCAGTGAGACCAACAGGAAGGGCCTCGACAAGACGCGCCGCATCGTCGAGTTCTGGCCTGCTGGTGACTCCGAGTACACGCTGTTCGAGGACGACGGCAAGACCATTAACTCCAACCAGAAGAACGTCGAGGGTTACGGCGTGGTCGAGAACGTCGACTACGGCACGCACGTTTCGACCAAGATCACCTCGAAGGTGAGTGGCGACACGGCCACCCTGACCATCGGAGCGTCCACCGGTTCGTACGCCGGCTACGATGCGAATCGCTCCACGACGGCTGTCGTGAACGTTTCCAAGGAGCCTTCTGCCATCACCTATGGCGGCAAGGATGTGAAGCGGGTCGAGAGCAAGGAGGCTTTCGACAAGGCAAAGGCGAACGGCGCCGGTGCGGAGGCCGTGTGGTACTACGAAAAGACCCCCGACCTCAACACTACCGACGAGGACGAAGGCTTTGGCAAGACTGAGATCAAGACTACGCCCAAGGTCTACGTCTTCCTGCCCAAGACTGATGTTTCCAAGGCCGAGCAGGTTCTCGTTGTGAAGGGCTTTGCCAACAGCGCCAATCTGGACGCGGACAAGGAGAATTCAAAGCTCACCCCCGCCAAGCTGGTGTCCAAGGAGGAGGACAAGACCCCCACGAGCATTAAGCTCACATGGGAAAAGGTCGCGGGTGCGACGAGCTACGAGCTCATGGTCGACGGTGTTTTGAACTCCGTTGGCGATGCATCCGAGTTCACCCACACCGACCTTAGCTACCATTCGACGCACACCTACCAGATTCGCTCGCGCAATGCCGAGGGTTACTCCAAGTGGTCCGAGCCAATCGAATCCACGTCCCTCGAGGATCCGTGGCGCAACGCCCCCAAGCCTGTTGAGACCAGCTGGGAGGGCGGTTATTACGGTGGCTTCAAGGAGTCGCTTGCCCTCGACCACAGCCTCGACGATTCGCACTTCCACTCCGACGCAAACGCCATCGGCAAGGCCATGGTGTTCAACTACGGCCAAGCCATGATGCTCGACAAGTTCGAGTACTACCCCCGCAATGATGCGGCCAACGGCACTGTCACCAAGATGCGTATCGAGACCTCCCTCGATGGCAATCATTGGTCCAAGCCCGTGGAGCTCGATTGGAACAAGGACAACAAGGTCAAGACCTATGAGTTCCCTACGGGTGCGGCTGCGCAGTACGTGCGACTGACCCCCTTGGCGTCGGTTGGTAATTTCTTCTCCGCTCGTGAGCTGGCCGTATACAAGAAGGACGGCACCAAGATGTGGGAGGTCGGCTCCAACAAGCAGGATCCCTCTGTTTCCGAGAACGACTACACGAACATGAAGAATTACCTTGGCGTTGAGAATCGCGCTCCGCACGCAACGACGTTCAACAGCCAGATCGCCGGTCATTATGCCGACCTCAACAACAATGGCGTCTATGACGTGTACGATTATTCCTTTACCATGGCAAAGCTCGACGATGGCACCAAGAAGGGTGGCAAGGTCTCGGGTTCCGTCGAGGTTGTGGCCGATAAGGAGCACGTTGCGCCTGGCGATGTTGTCACGGTGAGCGTGATGACGCGCAACGCTCGCAACGCCAACGCTCTGGGAGCGGTCGTCAATTTCATGAGCGACGAATTCGAGCTGCAGGACAGTACCATCGCCGGTGCCCCGTGCGTTGCGGGCATGGAGAACCTGTCTGTGGCGATGACGAACTTCGAGGACGGCAAGCAGAGCGTCAACGTCGCTTTTGCCAATCACGGTGACAAAGCGCTGTTCAACGGTTCGGAGACCGTTGCCACCTTCAAACTGAAAGCCAAGAAGGAGGCAGACGTCAAATTGCCGTACATCTCGATGCTGGTTGGCCCGAAGTTCGACGTCGTTGAGCTTGCCACCGACGAGAACGGCAATTTGCCCGAGCAGCCCGGTGGGACGAGGGTCGAGCTCACCCAGGATGACTTCACCATCAAGATCACCAACAAGGGCCTTCCGAAGGATGAGGACGGTACCAACGTCACCAAGATGATTCAGGGCGGTTCATACGGCCCGCTGTTCGATGGCGTCGAGTACCACGACGGCAACGAGGGCAAGGGCACGTTCGAGCTCAAGTGGGAAGGCAAGGATGACATCGTTTCCATTGAGGATATGAACATCTCCTTCGAGCTCAAGGAGCCTCGCGCGCTGGCAGATGTCCAGTTGGTGAACCGCATGAACCAGGCCGGCGAGGTTGGGGGCAATGGCTTTTTGTCCAAGGTTGCCGCGGTCATGACGTTTGAGGACGGGAGCACCCAGAAGTTCGAGGGCGGCGAGTTCGACAAGAAGCAGGGCATCTACACCTTTGCTCCGAGCAAGGAGAACGCCGCCAAGAAGGTTGTCAAGGTCGACATCAAGCCGCTTGAGACCCCCGATGTGCACATGCTCACGATTTCCGAGATCAACTTCAGCTACGTCGAAGGCGCTGAGAAGCCCGAGAAGCCCCAGGTGGACAAGACCGAGCTTCAGGCAAAGTACGATGAGCTCAAGGGTTGCAAGGCGGAGGATTACACCGTCGAGTCCTGGCAGCCCTTTGCAATCGCTCTGGATGAGGCTGCAAAGGTTCTTGCCGACGAGTCTGCTTCCCAGGATCAGGTGGGCGCAGCGCTCGATAAGCTGACCGCCGCGTACGGCGCTCTGGTAAAGAGCGACGTCGCCCCGCAGGAGAAGCCGGACAAGTCCGCGCTCGAGGCGCTGGTCGCCGAGGCGGGCAAGCTCGACACCGAGGGCAAGACCCCCGCTCTGGTCGAGCGCCTGAACGCGGCCATTGCCGGTGCGAACGCCGTGCTTGGGGATGACGCCGCGACTGATGAGCAGGTCAAGGCCGCCTTTGACGAGCTGAAGGCCGCCATCGATGCGCTCAAGGGTGACGCTGGGTCCGAGGGCAACAACGGTTCCGACAACAACGGTGGCAGCGACAACAACGGTGGCGGCAACAACGGCACCACGGGCAACGGTTCCACTGGTGGCCAGGGGTCTGGTAACGGTACCGCAGGTGGCCAGGGCGGCTCGAATGCCTCCGGCCTGCCCCAGACGGGCGATCCCGCGACGGTCGCTGTTGCAGCGACCGGAATCTCCGGAGCAATCGCCGCCTTCTTCGGCGCTTTCCGCCGCCGCAAGGACAAATAACGCGAACGTGCGCTGAGCTGCATGTGATGGTCGCGCATGAGCCGGGTGCCTCGGGGCACCCGGCTTTTTTGTCGCGGTTCAAGTTTCATAATGTATAAAAAACACACTCAGCAATCAAAACGCGAATATAAATTATTTCCTACGCGAAACTCTGCAAAGTCGCGTACAATACCCCGAGACCATACGGCCTTTAAGCCGGTACCGAGAGACCGAAAAGGAGACGAGATGGGTTTGAATCGCCCTGCGGACGTGTGTGCGCCCGCGCCTTCGCGCGCTGATGCGAGCCCCCTGGCCCAGCGCATCATGGCATCCACTTCAAAAGGAAATACCAGCCCGGCAGTGCTGCTGCTTGCCGACGGCACCGTGTTCTACGGCCGCTCTTACGGCGCTGCGGGCACGGCGACCGGCGAGGTTTGCTTCAACACCTCGCTCGAGGGCTATTTCGAGGTCATGACCGACCCGAGCTACGCCGGCCAGATCGTGACCATGACCTATCCGCAGATCGGCAACTACGGCATCGACCTCGCCGATGTGCAGAGCGCCTTCCCCGGCGACGGCTCGCGTCCCGCGAACGCCCCGGCGATGCGCGCCATGGTCGTGCGCGACATGTGCCCCACGCCTTCCAACTGGCGTAGCGCAATGAGCGTTCCTGCATATCTGCAGAAGCTCGGCATCGTTGCCATCGAGGGTGTCGATACGCGTGCCCTCGTCCAGCACCTGCGCGACAACGGTGCCCAGATGGGCATCGTCTCGACCGAGGAATTCGATCTGGACGAGCTCGCCTCCCGCCTGGCCGCCGCGCCCCAGCTGGTGGGGGAGAACCTCGTGAAGACCGTGAGCTGCCCCGAGCCTCACCCCTTTACCACGGCAGACTTGCCTGCTGCCCATGATTTTGCCCTGACCTCCCCGGCGGGTGAGGGGGCCGCGAATCCGGCTGTGCATCGCGTGGTCGCCTACGACTGCGGCGTGAAGCGCGGCATCCTCGAGGGCCTTGTCCGCGCCGGGTGCGAGCTCACCGTCGTGCCGTGGGACACCCCCGCCTCCGAGGTGCTTGCGATGAACCCCGATGGCGTCTTCCTCTCCAACGGCCCCGGCGACCCGGACGCCGTTCCCGAGACGTACACGCAGGTGCAGCAGCTTATCGGCCGTGTGCCCGTATTCGGCATCTGCCTGGGCCACCAGATGATCAGCCTGGCCGCCGGCGCGCGGATCGAAAAGCTCAAGTTCGGTCATCGCGGCGGCAATCAGCCGGTCATGAACCTCCTCACGCGTCGCGTGGAGATCACCGCGCAAAACCACGGCTTCGGCCTGGTGTTCCCCAGCCTGGGCGCCCTCGTGCCCGAGCTATCTGGCGGCGTTGCCGAGCATCCGACCGATGGCGACCTGCGTTTCTGGGTCGAGCGCGGCATCGCGCCGGTGGTGGAGAACGAGCGCTTCGGCCGTATCCGCCTCACTCATGTGAACCTCAACGACGGCACCGCCGAGGGCATCCAGCTCCTCGACGCCCCGTGTTTCAGCGTGCAGTATCACCCGGAGGCCTCGCCCGGCCCCACCGACGCGCACTACCTGTTCACCGCGTTCGCGCGCCTCATGGCGGGTGAGCCGGATTATCTGAGCATCGACATCGCCGCCGACCGCCTCGCCGGCTGGAATTTTGCAACGGAGGAGAACTAGCATGCCCAAGCGCGAAGACATCAAACGCATCCTGGTCATCGGGTCTGGCCCGATCGTCATCGGCCAGGCGTGCGAGTTCGACTATTCCGGTGCCCAGGCCTGCAAGGTCCTCAAGGAGGACGGTTACGAGGTTGTCCTGGTCAACTCGAACCCTGCGACCATCATGACCGACCCTGGCCTTGCCGACCGCACCTATGTGGAGCCCATCACGCCGGAGTTCATCGAGCGCGTTATCGAGCGCGAGCGCCCCGACGCGCTGCTGCCCACGCTCGGCGGCCAGACCGGTCTGAACGCCGCCGTCGACCTCGCCCGTTCCGGCGTGCTCGAGCGCTACGGCGTCGAGATGATCGGCTGCGACCTCGCCGCGATCGAGCGTGGCGAGGACCGCAAGCTCTTCAATGAGGCCATGGCCGAACTCGGTCTCGAAGTGGCGCGCTCCGGTTACGCCTACTCCGTCGAGGACGCCCTGGCAATCGTCGAGCGCACGGGCTATCCGTGCGTGCTGCGCCCGAGCTTCACCATGGGCGGTGCGGGCGGCGGCATCGCCCATGACGAGGCCGAGCTCATCCAGATCGTGACCCAGGGCCTCGAGCTGTCCCCGGCGGGCGAGGTGCTCGTCGAGGAATCGATCGAGGGCTGGAAGGAATACGAGATGGAGGTCATGCGCGACCGCGCCGGCAACGGCATCATCGTGTGCTCCATCGAGAACCTCGACCCCATGGGCGTACACACGGGCGACTCCATCACCGTCGCTCCCGCGCAGACCCTGTCCGATCTCGAGTACCAGCGCATGCGCGCCGCCTCCCTGGCGATTTTGGAGAAGATCGGCGTCGAGACGGGCGGCTCGAACGTGCAGTTCGCGGTCAACCCCCAAAATGGCCGCCTCATCGTCATCGAGATGAACCCGCGCGTGAGCCGCTCCTCGGCCCTCGCCTCCAAGGCCACGGGCTTCCCCATTGCCAAGGCCGCCGCGCGTCTTGCCGTGGGCTATACCCTCGATGAGATCACCAACGACATCACTCGCGCCACGCCGGCGTGCTTCGAGCCGTCGATCGACTACTGCGTGGT
>UMJH01041273.1_pt1 | contig 26000 bp, 27 predicted proteins | sample 1966011 | NCBI WGS metagenome assembly UMJH01 (sample SAMEA4836146, study PRJEB28245) | human gut metagenome | biome: gut microbiome; material: fecal sample | place: Denmark | collected 2008 | reverse complement strand
TCTTCATGCGGCCTTCAATTTTCAGAGAAGAAACGCCCGCTTCGATAAGTTCGGGAACATGGTCGATCATACAGAGATCTTTGCTGTTGAAAATATATGTGCCGTGCTCATCTTCTTCCACAGGGAAATACTGGCCCGGTCGGGACTCTTCCATCACGGAATACTTAAACCGGCATGCCTGGATGCATTCACCCCGGTTGGACTGGCGTTTCCCGTTTGTAAAATAATTGGATAAAAGACAGCGGCCGCTCCATGAAATACAGAGCGCCCCATGGCCGAATACTTCCAGTTCGATATCCACCCGTTTTCTGATATCCGCCATTTCCGAAAGGGATACTTCTCTGGCAAGAACGACACGGGACGCGCCCATATCTTTCCATCTCCTGACGGTGCGCCAGTTTGCCGCGCTCGCCTGCGTGCTCACATGGACCGGCAAATCAGGCGCTGCTTCACGGGCGATATCAAATACGCCGAGATCGGAAATCAGGACGGCATCCGCATGGATATCCTGTAAATATTTCAGGTATGTGTCAAGTCCTTCCAAGTCTTCATTCCGGGGAATGATATTGACCGTGATATACACTTTCTTTCCCATGGAATGGGCATACTCCACAGCCTCTTTCATTTCTTCCCGGGTAAAATTGCCGCCGTACGCACGGAGGCCGAAAGCTTTTCCCGCCATGTATACCGCGTCTGCCCCGTAAAGGAGCGCCATTTTCATCTTTTCCATATTTCCCGCCGGCGCGAGAAGTTCCATTCTTTCCACTTGTGTTCCTTTCTTCCCTTATTTCCTTATCTTCCTTGACACCGCAAGACCATCGCCTGCTTCATGGATAACCGTATCATAATGAATCTCCACATATTCGAGGTATTCCCGCAGGCGCGTGACAAGCGTCCTGTACCGATGCGCCACAGATCCCCCGCTTCGCACCAATCCTCGGAAGAGGATATTATCCGCCGCGATAACCGCATTTTCCGACAATTTCGGCTCAATAAGTTTCAAATGGCGGAGGTATTGCCCCTTCGGACCGTCAAGGTAAATAAAATCATACGGCCCTGTGAGCGTGGGAAGCACTTCTCCTACGTCCCCCAAATGGCACCGGACACGCTTCTCAAATCCTGCCGCCTGCATGACGGATACAGCCCGTTCATTCCGCAGGGCATCTATTTCTATGGTATCAATTTCCGCCAGAGGAAGCCGTTCCGCCAGAAGCAAAGCGGAATAGCCGACAGCTGTCCCCACTTCCAGTATCCTCTTCGGATCGGCTTCCGCCGCGGTGTCCAGCAGAAGTTTCCTCTCCGCCCTGCGCAGAATGGGAATGTTTTGTTCTTCCGTTTCCCGCTCCAGTTCCTTTTTCAGATCCGCAATCATAGCCATATCAGCCTTCCGTCCCATAGATGCGGTCGATTTCCGCCTGATGCTCTTCAAATGTCTTCGTGAAGACATGGCGGCCGTCTTTTTCCGCCACATAGTAAAGATACTCTCCGGGTGCCGCGTCCAGCACCGCACGGACAGCATCCATGCCGGGACTGCTTATGGGGCCGGGCGGAAGCCCCTGCCGTTCATATGTATTATAAGGCGAATCAATTTTCGTATCCGCTATGGTGAGTTCCTCTTTCTGCCTGCCCAATGCATACTGGATGGTGGCGTCAATCTGAAGAGGCATCTGCTTTTCCAGACGCGTCAGGATAACAGAAGCGATCGGCACCTGATCTTCTTTTAACCGCGCTTCCCGCTCCACCATGGACGCGATGGTCATGAGGGCATGAATAGAAAGATGCTTCTCCTCCGCCCGCCTGCGCAATGCAGGCGTAAGCATTTCATCCGTGCGCCGATACATCATGTCAGCAATCTGCCGGGCGGAGCAAGACTTCGGAATTTCATACGTATCGGCGAAAAGAAATCCTTCTCCTTTCACCTTTGCCTCCTCAGGACCGTACATGTATGGAAAAGGCGCATAAGTTTCCGCTTCATGAAGAAAATCCCCATAGCATTTCAGACCCGCTTTCTGAAGAGCGTCTGCAATCTGCACCGCCGTGAAACCTTCCGGCACGGTGATTCTCACCACTTCTTCTTTTCCGTTTTTCAGAACCGAAATCGTCTCCGCCACTGTCGAGCCCTGCCGGAATGTATAGTACCCGCTTTTAAGCGCCTTCCCGTTTCCCGTGGCCAAAAGCATGACTCGGAAAACAGGGGCACTGCGGATAACGCCTCTTTCTTCAAGCATTTCTCCGATTTCCCGTCCCGTGGCATTCTTCGGTATTTCCACCGTCACCGTTCCATCCGCCGGTCCGTGATAAAAAGAATAAAAATAGAAAAACAGGCCTGCCGCAAGGGCCGCAAAAGCAATAATCACCCCGTACAGGTATTTTCTTTTACCCTTTATGAAAGATGTTTCCTCCATAAAACCTCTCTTGTTCCAATTGCGGAAGAACAGAAATCATCGCGGCCTTCCGCTGTTTTCATGACTGGTTTATTATACCACAACTCTGAAAATAGCCGCCTTTTCCCCACCGTGCTACAATATGTCCATCAGTAAAGGAGGAACTCCTATGGAAATCAAAATCGGAATCGCCGGTACCGCCGGCCGGACCGTCACGGAAAAAGATACTGCCCTTGCCGTTGGAAGCGGTTCTCTACAAGTCCTTGCCACTCCCGTTTTATCCGCCCTTATGGAAGAGGCCGCCGTTGCCGCCCTTGCGCCGTACCTGCTCCCAAAACAGACTACGGTAGGCGGTTTCATCGCCGTTCGTCATAAGGCTCCTACCCCGGTGGGACAGACCGTCAAGGCCATCGCCACCGTGACGGCAGTCAGCGGAAAGAAAATATCTTTCACCATCACCGCCTCTGATGAAGACGGTGCCATCGGTGAAGCAGAGCACACCCGTTTTCTTGTGGACGAAGAACTATTCATGATGAAATTGCAGAAGTAAAAAACGTTTCAAATCAAAAGGCATGTCAAAAGACGCCCGCGGTATTTTGCGGACGTTTTTCATTGATGCTTTATTTTTTTGTATTGCTTTCCGCAGCGCGTTCCACCCCTGTCCCGTCAAAAACGGGGATAAAACTTTGATCGGAAGATTCTTTCTGCTGGACATAGCCGTCTTCAATGCCGAGCGCTTCCATGTACGCTTCCGCCTCTTCGTATTCTTCATCGGTAATCCGGCGGTTGATTTCCGGAAACTCTTCCGCTCTTCCGTGAGGCGTGTACTGCCGCATAAGGCTGAAAAGGACATCCCCTTTACGAAACGTTTCCGCCACATATTCCAAAACGCCTTTCGTGTTTTTCATCTGCCCCGGCAAAATAAGATGGCGGATAAGAACACCTTTTTTTAATATACCGTCGGCACCGATTTCATAGGGACCTGTCTGCCGGAACATCTGCTCAATGGCAGACACCGCCTTTTCAAAGTAGTCCGACGCACTGCTGTACCTTTCCGCCGCCGCAGCGTCGCTGTACTTCAAATCAGGAAGCCAGCACTGTATTTTCTTCCGTAGGAACGCCACGGTATGAACGCTTTCATAGCCGCCGCAGTTATACACCACCGGTACGGGAAGCGGTTCTCTCAGACTTTGAAAAACGGCATGGGTAAAATGGGTCGGCGTCACAAGGTCGATATTGTGCGCGCCCCGGGCGATGAGTTCACGGTAAATCTCCGCCAGCCGCTCCACGGATATTTCTATCCCCCGGCGCAGTTCGGATATTTCATAATTCTGGCAATACACGCAGGATAAATTGCACCCCGCAAAAAAAACCGTTCCCGCGCCTCTTGTCCCGCTGATACACGGTTCTTCCCAATGATGGAGCGCCGCCCGTGATACGATGGGAAGCATGCCTGTCCGGCAGTAACCGACAGCGCCCTGTCCGTGAATGGACTCCCGCCGCGGCACACGGCATCCCCGCGGGCAGATATTACAGATACTCATTATATGTCCTTTATATAAAGCGGGCTTTCCCGCAGAATTTCCACTACCTGATTATACACCGAAAAAAGAAAATCCATTGCCCCCGCCTTGTAAAAATCTTATAATGATACATATTGTGGGTAAAGCTGAAAGGAGAAATTTTATGGAACAGCAATCCGGTTTTTTGGACAGAATTTTTCACCTGAAAGAAAATCACACGTCCGTCAGGACAGAAATCATGGCGGGCATCACGACTTTCATGACGATGGCGTATATCCTCGCGGTCAATCCCGGCATCATGAGCGCTGCCGGCATGGATAAAGGCGCGCTTCTTACAGCGACCGCCCTTGCCGCATTCATCGGCACCATTCTCATGGCACTCTTTGCCAATTACCCCTTCGCCCTCGCTCCCGGCATGGGGCTGAATGCGTTTTTCGCTTTCACCGTCGTCGGACAGATGGGCTATTCCTGGCAGACCGCCCTTGCCGCTGTTTGTCTGGAAGGCGTGATTTTCATTATCCTGTCTCTCACCAATGTACGCGAAGCGATTTTCAACGCGATCCCCATCAACCTGAAACGGGCAGTGTCGGCAGGCATCGGTCTGTTCATTGCCTTCATCGGACTGGTTTCCGCCAATATCATCGTCGCCAATCCCGCTACGAAAGTTTCTCTTTTCTCCTTTAAAGGCGCAATTGCCGCAGGAACATTCCACACCGTGGGAGTTCCGGTTCTCCTCGCCATCCTGGGTGTGCTTTTCACAGGCATCCTCATGGTGAAAAAAGTGAGAGGAAATATTCTCTGGGGCATCCTCTTCACATGGGGTCTCGGCATCCTCTGCGAACTCACGGGGCTCTACATCCCCGATCCCGCAAAAGGAGCGTTCAGTACTCTGCCGGATCTTTCCGCAGGCATTGCTTCTTTTACCCCTGTAAGCCTGTCCCCCATTTTCATGCAGCTTGATTTCTCAAAGGTGATGAGCCCTGATTTCTTCGTCGTCCTCTTCGCGTTCCTTTTCGTGGATATTTTTGATACCCTCGGCACCCTGGTCGGCGTTTCTTCCAAAGCAAACATGCTTGATGACGAAGGGAAGCTGCCCCGCATCAAAGGCGCTCTCATGGCGGATGCTGTCGCCACCACCATCGGCGCAGGCCTCGGGGTTTCCACCACGACCACCTTCGTAGAAAGCGCGGCAGGCGTTTCTGAAGGCGGACGGACCGGTCTTACCGCCGTCACCGTAGCCGTTCTCTTTGCCCTCTCCCTGTTCCTTTCCCCCTTCTTCCTGGCAATTCCCGCCTTTGCCACCGCGCCCGCCCTCATCATCGTGGGCTTCCTCATGTTCACCGCCGTCACGGGCATCAACTTCAGCGACCCAACCGAAGCCATTCCCGCATATATCGCCATCCTTGCCATGCCCTTCACATACAGCATCGCCGAAGGCATCTCGTTTGGCATCATCACTTACACTGTCATGAACGCCCTCACAGGAAACGGGAAAAAGATCAGTGCCCTGATGTATATTCTGACAATCCTCTTCATCGGGAAATATATCTTCCTCTGATGGAAGTATTTCCTACAAATCAACCAACAGGTTTCGGACATACTATGTACCCTCTTTATCAAACAGCGGTAAAGAGGGTATTTTACATGTTATGCTCCTTGCAGGCAAATTCGTCCGCCTCGATTTTATACACCGCCACATGCGCTGCCATTCGATCAGTAAACTCGAAATGCTTTTTATCCTGGCATTCCATGAAAATCGTAAGGATCTTTTTCTTCTCTTCCCTGTCTTTTACCACCGACACCGGCCCGCTCCCGATGATGCTGTGGTAGTACTCCGTGTAATCGCAGGCTTTCTCCGCCCGTCCCATGGCACCGCCGTTGTCGATTTCAAAACCGATGACAGGATTTGATTCCGCCAGTTCCCGTTTCAGTCCGGCATCAGCGCCATGGAAATACACCGTAAGCTTTCCCCCTTCATAAGAGTATCCGTAGTTGACCGGCACCACAAAAACACGGCCGCCGTCCTGAAAACCCAGATGGACGATTTTGCATTCGTCCAGAACTTTTCTGATTTCCGTTTCTTCCGTAACTTCTCTGTCGTTTCTTCTCATCATAACCTCCTTAATCCTTACTGCCTGTTTAAATTATACTACTCTGTATAAATTCTATCTTTATTTGTGCTATGATGGAAAAAACATCTTTCGAAAACATATTTTCTTACAAAGGAGATTATTATGTTTGAAAATGACAGCCGTTCTTCTTTGCGGAAATGGATTTTTGCCGCCCTCCTCGCCGCGGCAGGCGTCCTTCTTTCACCGGTCTTTTCCTTTCCTTTGGGAGTGACCCGTGCTTTCCCGCTCCAGCACATGATCAATATCTTTCTTGCGGTTCTCTGCGGCACGCGGTATGGTGTTTCCGCCGCCTTTACCACATCGGTGATCAGGAATATCATCGGTTCCGGATCGCTTCTCGCCTTCCCCGGCTCGATGATCGGCGCCTTCCTGTCGGGATACCTGTACAGCCGCACGAAAAAACTGTGGGCAGCTGTCCTTGGAGAATTCGCGGGCACCTCTCTTATCGGCGGCCTCGTTTCCTATCCGATTGCCGCGCTCTTTATGGGATCGACAAAAGGCGCTCTCTTCTATATTTCCCTCTTTTCCATTTCCTGCGGCGCCGGCTGTCTTATTGCTTTCATCATTCTCAAGGGAATCCATATTTTTCAAACAAATACGGTCAAAGAAAAATAATATTTCTTTTAAAAATTAACTTTCCGGGGCTTTCAGGGCCCTTCTTTTTGCGCGGAAATGACAACTGCACACTTACTATATGCAGTTTATATATACAATTAACAGCAGGCGTTAAAACCATTGACATTTTTTATTTCCATCAGATATAATAGGTCTGTTTTGAGACATATTTTATTCATTTTTCATATTTCGTTTAAATCTTGGTATCTGAATAAGCACCAAGAACAATAAGAGGATCCATCCAATGAAACACACCATACTGAAAGCCGCTGTCTGTACGTTTTTTGCCGGCGCAGCGATGACCGCCTCCGCGGCCAACCCATTTTCTGATGTAGCAAGCGATTCCTGGGCATACGAAGCCGTTGCTTCCCTGTCAGACCAGAACATTGTCGAAGGCTATCCTGACGGCACATTCAAAGGCGACAAGCACATCACCCGTTACGAAATGGCGCAGATTACCGCCCGCCTGCTGGCAAAAAGAGACTCTCTTTCCGCTGATCAGCAGTCCATCGTAGACAAGCTTTCAAGAGAGTATGCTAATGATCTCTCCAGCCTCGGCGTCCGTATTTCCGAACTGGAGAAAAAAACGGGAAAAACATCGCTTCTCACGGAACTCCGTGTACAGGGCATCGACCGCTACGATGATATTTTCAAAGACAAAAAAGAAAAACACTATGAACTGGGTGCCCGCGTCCGTTTAAATACCATGACCAGGATCAATGACAGAAGCACCCTGTACGGGCAGCTTGAGACCTACATGGGCATGAACGGCAGAGACCCTTACGACATCAATAAATACACATACGATAAAAACGGAAACGAAAGCGTCCGCGCCGGACACAGCGATGGTGAGCTTCATCTGAACCGTCTTTGGACCACATTCCAGTTCGGTAAGAAACAGGACACCACGAACCTTCCTTTCGGACCGTCAAAGAACCTCATCGGTATCGGACAGTTCCCCGTCAAAATGGGGGTTACCGGCTATACCTATGACGGTGAATTTAAAGGCGCCTTCATCACTTTCGGCGACTACATAAAGGGAGGCCGTCTGACAATCGCTTATGGCCGCGCCACCAATATCAACTATAATTATACCGGTCCCATGATGCGCGGAATAAAAGTCACGCCGATTGCCAAGAGCAAGCTGATTGGCGAGCTTTCCACCAACAAGGTGGTGGCCGCTGCCGTTGCCGCCAACCCGGCGCTCAAAAGCGTACTGGGAAAAGCCACCGGCCTGATCAACAGCAGCAATAATTTGCCAGAGCTGCAAAATAATTTAGGAAAGATCGTCAATCTCATCAAGACGCAGAATCCGCAGCTGGCACAGGCGGTCGCTGCCAAGCTGGGGACTCTCAATCTGAACTCCCTCGTTTCCGCCAGCACCATGTACTACAATCCCGCTAATGACACCCTCTATCCCATGGGGAAAGATGTCGTAATGGACTGGGGCGAAGATGAAGACGTGCCGGTCACTTACGCCTCCTATATTTACAAGGTTCCGGATCAATGGGAATTCCATGCGTATGCCATGAAAGCAAACGGTCCTGTCGGACACATCTGCGAGGCCTACGGCTTTGCCGGTTCCTACTACGTCACACCAAAATGGAATATCCACGGCGAATTCGTCAAGAATCTCCGTGTCCTTCCTTTGAATAACGAGAAGCCGCACAGCTTCAATTACGGTCTTTCCTACGGAACAGCAGACGTGCTCAAACCCAGATCTTACTCCATCGGCATAGATTATATTTACAGCCAGGCAGGCACATACTTCGGCGGCTCCGGCAATGATATCGCCGACCAGTACATGGGACATGTCTATAAAAACTGGCACGGCATGAAAAATGTCCCTGCCTACTTTGCCGACAAGATGGACGCCCTGACTGACGGCAACCCCGCCAACGACCACAAGAACTTCGGCGGCGCCAAGTTCTTCCTCGCCAAAGCATCTTATGTTCCCATGAAAGGCCTTATCGTGGAAGCGGATTACGGCTTTAACGCCAAAGATATGGGCGGCAAAAAAATGGATAATATGTTCATGCTGAAAGCGACCGCTTACATCAAATAATGGAATAAAAGAAATACTTAACCCGTGATGGTAATTCTGTCACGGGTTTTTACCTGGCTGTAAGAAAATGGCAACAGCCATGTTTCCTTCTCTGACAAAACCAACCATCTGCCACTTCATTTCTCTAAAACAAAAAAGACCCCTTTCGAGGTCTTTTCTTTTGCATGTATCTCAGAATACGTAGTTCAGGGATACGGTAGCCAAATTATCGTAGTCGCTGCCATCCTTCGCGTCTACATCGAAGGCATATTCGCCGTGAAGTTTTACATTCTTGGCGAGGATGACATCAGCCTGAGCAAGCCAGTAATCCACATCCGTTTTGCTGATTGCTTCATCAATCGGACTTACGTTATAGGTGGAAGCGCCGAATACGCTGCCTTTTTCCGCATCAATGTACTGAGCGGAAACACGGAAAGTCCCCGGTTTCTTCCAATTGGTATGACCGAAACCGAGACCTGCCGTCCAAACCTGCGGATCATTATCCGCATCGGTATTCTTGTAGAAATCACCGAATACATCAATCTTGTCGGTGATATTCGCAGTCAACCCAAGTCCCCATACATTGCCCTGGTTGTATGCCATATTGATATATTCCGCGTCATAGGACAGACGGCCTGTGGAACCGTAGAGACGTCCCAGGAAAGCTTCCGTATTGCTGCCGTCAGCCGCCTTCAGATCCCAGGACTTGAAACGGCCATAGCCCAGATCAAGAGCAAGTTTATCGCTGCCAAAGGTCGCGATGATGCCATCAAATTCATCATCATAGTAAGTCCCGGTCTGTCCGAGAGTAAGATCCTGACGGCCGAGGGTCACACCGACCTTGTCGCCGAACTGATGATGAACAATCAATTCTTCCATGTATGTATTTGCATCTTTACTGTCTTTGAAATTCATATCGCTGCGGAGACGCCCCTGTACATAAGTGCTGTCATTCACATCAGCATGCGCGGTAATCTTGATGCGTCCATCATACTTGTCTTTCGCTTCTGTACCGTCATATCCCTGTACCCAACGCATACGGGCATTGCCGGACCAGGAAATGTTGCCCACTTTCTTTTCCAAATTGCTTACGCGGACGCCGAGGTTAGCCAGTTCATCAGCATATTCCCCTGCCAGTCTGTCCAATGTGGCTTTCTGTTCAGCATTCAGCTGATCTTCACGAGCCATCAGACGGGCGATCACCTGAGCCAGTTCATAACGGGTCATGTTCCTTTCGCCTTTAAATGTGCCGTCCGGATAACCTTCTACAACGCCCTGATCGGAGAGATCGGATACTGCCTGGTAGGCCCAGTCATCAGTGGATACATCAGAAAACGGATTTGCAGCGTATGCGGATACGCCTGCAGTGAGTGCAGCAGCTGCTGCGATTGCGAGAATTTTTTTCATATTCCTGCTCCTTTTCATAAAACACTTCGGTTTCAAAAATACAGGATTCCGAAAAAGAAATGAACGCGAGTAGCCGTGTTTCCTCCGTCTGTCTTTTTCGCTTTCCCCTCCTGTCCGTGAAACCCGCGGACAAAGATATTTTTAAGTTATCATATTCCTTTGTAGAATACAATCATCTGCCGCCAAACTTTGTTTATTTACACAAAAACTTAATTTAAAACTGTTGAAAAAATAAAAAAGCACAAAGAAATTGACTCTTTATGCTCTCCTATTCTAGTGAAATTGTAAATCGGATTCAAAAAGCTTATCATGACTTTCCGTTTTGATTTGCCGGCAAAAGCAACACTGATGGCAAGGCCCCATCCGGAACGCAAGTGAAGAATCTGTACCCGTAATGAGGGCATCGGTAAAGCGTCATCCTGAAGCGACAGCGAAGGATCTATTGCCGTGGTGAGGAAAGCCGTAAAATGTTATCAGAGTCATAGATTCTTCACTCTGTGTCACCGTTCCGCTTTCCCGTTTTTCCCACAAAACATTCTTATCCCCGTTCAGAATGACCACGTACGGTAAAACGTCATAATGAGTGCCAGCGAAGAATCTGTACCCGTAATGAGGGAGCCGGTAAAGCGTCATCCTGAAGCGATAGCGAAGGATCTATTGCCGTGGTGAGGAAAGCCATAAAATGTTATCAGAGTCATAGATTCTTCACTCTGTGTCACCGTTCCGCTTTCCCGTTTTTCCCACAAAACATTCTACCCCCGTTCAGAATGACGCTTTAGGGGAAGACGCCTGACATCATCCTCACAGCTTTCTGTGATGAACCAATTATTTGACCGATTTAGTTGCAATATATGTTTTTATATTCATATCATGGAGCCTGCCGATACCATTTGTATCTTCATATAAATCAATAAGCGTGAACCCCGCTTTTAACTGACCCCCTATCTGCTCGGCCATAGTATGCGAAAACTGCATCCCGGATCCTTCTGCCATCATAAAATCCCTGGCTCTTTTATCTTTTAACGGATTAAACGGCATTGCCCAAACTATTTCTTTTTCTTCATCATCAACAATATAGTTTATCTCATTGTTCAGTCCTGACAGTAAACTGCCGCCTTTTCTCAAAACCCTGTAAGCTTCATTAAAAACATGCTGTACATCTTCAACATAACAATTTGAAACCGGGTGGAATATAATATCAAAACTTTCATCTGCAAAAGGAAATTTCTTTGTCATATCTCCTTCAACAGCATTTATATCATAACCTTCTCTTTCTGCTATCAATAATTCAGATTTTATCTGCTTAGATGAATAATCAAGCACTGTACATTCTGCGCCTAAAGCATTAAAGATAGGCATTTGCTGCCCGCCGCCTGATGCCAGTCCCAGAATTTCCTTTCCTTTCAGGCTGCCAAGCCACTCATGAGGAACAAAAACAGTGGGCGTCAGCAAAACATTCCAGCTCCCATTCTTCGCATTTATATATTCTTCATGAGAAACAGGTTTCCCCCATTCCCAGCCTTCTTCAATCCATTTATCAATCGTATCCTTATTAATCTCCTGATATGATTTCATGGTTTACATGCCTCATCTCTACATTATATGATTAAACCAAACACTTTTAACCCGTCAACCGCCCAATTTCTTCACAAAATCGTTTCCGCCGTGCCCACATACCACTGCGGCCGTTCCTCTTTTATTTTGGCCGCCAGCTTTCTTTGCTGCACTTCATTTTCCACCATCAGGAAAAAAGCGGATCCTGACCCTGTCATCATCGCTTTTTTGCAAAGAGAGGACAGATAGGAAAACGTTTCCCCAAGAACGGGCTCCGCCTTAAACAGAACGTCTTCAAAATCATTGGAAAGAGATGCCATCAGCGCAGCGCGGTCTTTATTTTTCAAAGCCTCTATACAGCTTTCTGCCGTACCTGCCCTGCGGCGGGGGCAGACGTCCAGCAGTCCGTAAGCTTTCCCTGTGGAAATGGAAACACCGGGCCGGACGATAACTACGGGCAGCCCCGCCCAGCCGGCAAGAGGAGTAAGTTTTTCACCGATTCCCTCACAACGCCGGCAGCCGCCTGCCACGCAGAAGGGAACATCAGCCCCCAGCCTCGCCCCCATATCCGCCAATGCCGCAAGAGAAAGCTGCTGCCCTGTCATTCTGTTTAATCCGCGGAGGACAGCCGCCGCGTCAGAGGAACCGCCGCCCATGCCAGCTTCCGACGGAATCTGCTTCACCAGTTCCATGTGGACACCGCCGGAAAATCCTGTTTCTCTGAAAAATAATTCCGCCGCTTCCCACATGAGATTTGCTTTCCCCCCCGGCGCAAGCCCTTCTTTAATGGAAAGAGAAATCCCTCCCGCTTCCGTAAGTTTCACTTCATCGCAAAGAGATATACTGTGCATCACGCTGTCAATCTCATGATACCCGTCTTCTCTCTTTTCCCCCACCGATAAAGTCAGGTTGATTTTCGCATAAGCCTTTTCTGCAATCATTATGATCCCCATTCGTTATTGATGGCTCTATTATATCATTCCGCCCGCGGCATAATAGATATGAAATACTTCTATATCGAAAATATTTGTTGTCATTTGGGTTCCTTTTCCGTATAATTCAAAATATAGAACATTGTAGATATGTTAAATCGTAAACAAAATCTTTTGTGAAGAACCCAAAATTGAAAGGATGAATTTTATGTACGGCATGTTTTTTGATACCTATGATACCCCTGTGTACCGCCCGCCAAGTGAAGCGGCCAGCTTTATTCTCCGCGTGACCCGCGGCTGTGCGCATAACAACTGTACCTACTGCAATATGTACCGCGGTGTCAGATTTGAAAAGCTTTCTGATGAACAGATCATGCGCCAGATTGAGCTTGCCCGTGCCACCGATGCGGAAGGCGTGCGCCGTGTATTTCTTGCTGACGGCGACGCCCTCGTACTGCCTACCGACCGTTTGCTGAAAATCCTGGCAGTACTGAAAGAATATTTCCCCAACTTAGAAAGAGTAGCGTCTTACGCCGCGCCGGGAGATATCCTCCGCAAATCCGTGGAAGAACTCACCGCTCTCAGAAAAGCAGGTCTCACCCTGCTCTACTACGGTATGGAAAGCGGCGATTCCCAGACATTGAAAGAAATCCGCAAAGGAGTAACCGGTGAGCAGTCCATTGAAGTAGGCAAACGCGCCATCGCCGCGGGAATGCAGCTCTCCATCATGGTCATCCTCGGCATCGCAGGCGCAGAAGGATCGGAGCGCCACGCTCTTGCCACCGCCCATGCCATCAATGAAATCAAGCCGACCATGCTTTCTGCGCTGTCCCTCATGCTCTATCGCGGCAGCGAACTGAAAGACCAGTTTGAACGAGGCGAATTCCATCCCCTGCCGCCGGCGGGACTGATGAAAGAACTCAAACTGATCATGGAGAACGTGCATCTCCCTGACAGCGAACGTATGATTTTCAGAAGCAATCACGTGTCCAACTATATCCGTCTGGCGGCGACACTCCCCGCCCAGAAAGATCAGCTGATGGAGGACATAGAGGAAAGCATCGATTATCTGTCCCAAATGAAAGACTGGGATATTTACAATCACGACTGGACAAAATAGTTATGACAGTAAAGGAGACTATCATGAAAAAATTACTGACTTCCGCAGCACTCGCCCTGACTCTCACCGCTGCAGGCATGACTTCCTACGCCGTAAACTGGGTCTACCTCGGACAGGACGGAAACGACCGAATCTATTATGATACCTCTTCCGTTTCCCGCCAGGGCAACCTGGTTGCCGTCACCATGCAGGAACGGGAAGCGGATGGCGAGGCAGAGGAGTACAATTATCTTTTTGATACCCACCGGAAGAAATACACCCTTGCTTCCAAAATTGAATATGATCGAAACGGGAACGTCAAGAAAATTGAAACTTTCCATGAATCGGATTTCGGATGGAAAAAAGTGAAAGAAAATTCGGAGGAAGAGCTGCTCTATAAACAGATTATGAATAAGCCGGCCACTGCCTCACTGTAACCGTCCATAAGCGGGAAATCGGCAGCGAGGTGTGAATATATCCATATCTTCACAATACGGAAAGAAAAACATACGCTGTCAATTTCGAACCGCTGTTCTCCGGCATCGGACTTTCTCTCCCCATTTAAAAATCCCGCCCGTTGAGCAGTACGTACCGCCGGAAATGTATAGAAAATGCAAAAGCCGCCCATTCGGACGGCCGCAACCTGTATCTTTATTAAACTGTTTTCGCAACCAGCGCCTCTTGAAGTACCTTAGAAAAATTAATCCCTTTGTCCAATGCCCGCTGATTTAACCATGCTGGAATTGTCAATGTCTTTTTAACCGATTTCGTGTTTTTCGCCAGATCCACATCAGATTGAATCAACGTTGCGAAAGCATTTTTATCAAGTCTCTTAATTTCTTTAATGTCAGTCGGCACAGGAGGCTGCACTCCGTCTTCCATCATTCCTAATACGTACAGCTCCATTGCCTCCGCGGCTCCGGACAAAATCTCTTCCATTGTATCACCGTATGTAGTGCACCCTTCTAAATCCGGAAACTCTGCCCACATTCCATCTGCGTCTTCGTGTATAACCGCCGGATAAATAAATAACATTTTCATTACCTCCTTTATCACCCATACGGGGCTTATTTCAGCCCCGTTCTCTTTAGTATGGCGTTCAGCAGTCCCTTCGGCATATCTTTGCCATGGACAGCTATAACTTCAAACTTATCGCCTTTGACAAGCCTGTGATGGCTTCCACGCTGTCTCACGTCTTGCCATCCATTTTTCAAAAGCAGTTTCAGTAAGTCTTTGTCTTTCATCCTGCCATACCTCCTTTATTGATTCTATTGTAGCACGTGTATACGTATGTATCAATAGGAATATCTCGTCTTTAACCTGCTATTTTATACAGGAATGCGGTCAGAAGAATTATTAGCACTCACTCTGTCAGATTTTTATGAAAAAGAAAAAAGTATACGTGGTAATAAAACCTATTCACGCCTGCATAAAAAAGACATCATAACATCGCCAAAAACGGAAAAAGGAAATAGAGTCATCCTGCTTCCACAATTCATTGTGGATATGCTCGCCGATTATATTAACCGCCTGCCATAATTAAGCAGAATGAACGCATATTTCCCTGTAATAAATTTTGGCTTTTCCGCCATATGAAATTAGGATGCAAGCTTTCGGGTGCAGAACAGATACGAATTCATGATCTGCGCCATAGCCACGCAATCCTATTAATTGAAATGGTTTTTTCTCCCTTACTTATAAAAGAACGTTTAGGACATGAAGATATTAAAACAACTCTTCAAACCTACTCCCATTTATACCCGTCTAAGCAAGAGGAATTAACCGCTAAATTAAATGATATAGGACGCAATAGTATCAAAACAGTATCAATAGCATAAAAAAAGACCGCGGAACATCTGTATTTATAGTATGTCCCACGGTCTTTTAGATTATTCCGGATCAATAATGAAAGAGAGAGAAGAGAAATACTTCGGCGTGGTATGTTCATCCTCTTTCTCCCCTGCTACTTCCACACCTACTACGTTCAGACCGTTTGCGCTGACAGTAACTGTAGCGTAACCGTCCGCGTCGGCTGTGGACTCATTAGTCAGGTCATTGATGACGTCCTTGATGAGAGGCGCATTCGCATAGGGCTTGCCATCTTTATATACACGGATTCTATACGTATCGCCCTTGCGGAGCGTCAGCGGATTCACCTGGGGAACGATCTGGATCGGCACATTATAAATGCCGCCCGGTTTTACATCGGGGCTCCAGTAGTTAATATTCCATTTGATCGCGTGGGTCGTCTTCACCGCGTCCGCTACTTCCGCAAACGGAGCCTGATGCATTTTGCCGGAGCTGTCTTTCGTGAAGAAACCATAATCAAAGAAAGTCACCGTTACACCCAACTCATCCGTGGGAATGATGGAAATATGATCTTTATAACTTACAGTTTCCACATCCATAGAGCTGAAATTCTTATCATAAGCTTCCACCGCCTTCACACAGGACGGATTGTACGCGTTGTCTGTCGGTCCTTCCCCAAGGACAAGGGCTTTCTGGTCAAAACGGTTTGCGATAAACACGCCGTGGGCAGACACGGAAGAGCAAGCCGCGCCAATGGACAAAGCAGCCGCGCAAAGTAACAGTACGTATCTTTTTTTCATAAGAGCCTCCTTTAAATAATAAACAACTAAACTATAATCATATTATACTTTATATCTAATTTAAATTCTATGTTTAATATAAATATTGCCGCAATTCCTTTTCAGAATCAATTTAAACAAAACATAAAACAACAGACTCCCGATCTGTTTTTGTGCCGAATCATTTATTCACGCTTTTCCATCAAAAAACGCTCCGCAAGGAGCGTTTTCCTTTATGTATCTACTCTCTAAAGGATTGCTCTAACAAGGTTTTTACCACAGTCCTTTCTATATCGTAAGTCGTTAAATTATCCGCTACAATATCAAGCCAGCTTTCCATTAGATTATCCCTTAGTTGACTCATTCCCCAATGCTCTTTCAAAAAAGATTTATCCGCAACATGAATAGAATGTATTATTATATCCTTATATTTTATCGCCCTATTAACGATCTGTGGGAATGCTATTCTTTCTCCTCCAACATTAAGTTCTACTTGACCACCAGCAGAAAACATATCTCTAATATTTGTATTAATTACACTTTTAGTATTACACATCCAAGCCGCAAGTTTGTTAAATTTATCCGGACTTGACTTTTTAAAAATCTCGGGAAAATATGCCATCCCTTCACCCGCAATTAACTGCTTTTCCCTAGGATGCAATTCTGTCCACATTTTAATAAAGGGCGATACAGCCTTTTCAATATCCGCTTCTGTCACTCCCATCCACCATAATAAAGCATGTCCCTGTTTTGCCTTTTGTCGATAATATTCTATGACCTTAATCGCAGGTTCTTCAGACAATCTCAACTCATTATAACCAATACCCATCTTATCAAAAATTGTGTTCCCATGTTCTAGTTTCATATTGATTAAATACCTAGGGTAATGAGTAACAACAATTTCAGAAAGACAATCTTCATATGGTTTCGTAATAAACGCAGGGCTTCCGCCCAATTTACCAAAAGTCATATAAATACGTTCAACATCTTTATTTCTTGTTGACTCCAATATGCTACTTCCTGTTGATACCCATTTATCTTTTTTAGTACTTTTAACTTCAACTCCATAATATTTATTGGCAACTATATCTGGAAAATAACTTCTGGAAACTAATTTTACCGTCCCTTCAAAAACCGTCCTTTTTGCCTTTTGTACTATGGCATCATAAACATCTTCTTCTAAAGGATTTCCATCACGTTTTCTGTAATAATCAGGTCTATTTGTCGCATCTGTATTCAACCAATCATTCACTTTTCTCATTAATACAGAAAACTCATCATCAAAATTACCTTTCTTTAGCGATACTACTACTCTTTTTTCTGCCACAATATTTTTTCCTTTCTCGATAGACTCGTTCAACCATATCAACAATAGAAGTAATATCTTTTTTAATCTCACTTTCCCATACTCGTATAACTACCCATCCATCATTTTCTAACATTATTGTCTGCTCAAAATCTCTTTCACGATTCCTTTTTATTTTTTCTTGCCAATACGGAGTATATCTTTTCATCTCATCTTCAAAAGTTCCATATCCTCTAATAGCCCAATTATGCCCATGCCAAAAGTCGCCATCTACAAAAATAGCTATTTTAACCTTACTAAAAACGATATCAGGTTTGCCTAATATATTAGATACATTCTTCCTATATCTCATTCCACGTTTCCATAACGCCTTACATAAAAGAACCTCAGGATTCGTATCTTTTGAATGAACTGAAGACATAATTTTATGTGTTATTTCATTTGTTCGAGGTTTCATTTTACTTTTTAAAAAATAGATTCCATTTCTTTTCAATATTTTTCGCAATATGATACGCTAAGACACACGGAACTGCATTCCCTATAATTTTATAAGCACTACTACTTGAAACCGCAACATTAAAATCCGTTTTAGGTAAAATAAACTGGTAGTCATCTGGAAACGTTTGAAGTCTTGCGCATTCTCGTACAGTTAGACGACGTTCTTTCAATCCACACTTAAGTTCTAAAAGATGTTTGCCCCCATGTTCAGCACTCAATCGTCTATATTCTATATTCCCATGATGCTCTGAACGAATTGTTGGTCCAATCATATTCAATTTTATTTCCGTTTGTCCTTGGCAATGGATTCCCATATATTTTGCCTTAGAATATTTTTGTTGCGCTAAATCAAGGGACTCTTCTGGTTCATCAAGTCCAGATAACGCCTCAGCGCAAGTTACAAAAGGCTCTAATCCATCCCCATGTGTAGGCTGTGGATAAGGATCATAAATTAAACTAATATCTTCCTTTGATAATTCTTTCATGGCCTTTCTTTTTAGCGCACTTTTTAAAAACCCAAAAAATATAACACGTTCTCTTGATTGCGGAACTCCATAATTTGGTGCGTATAACAGTTTAGCAGGAACTACAAGATATCCCGAATCTCCAGCTGTCGCAAAGTCTTTTTCAATAATCTCCTTGACATCTCCTAAATGCATAAGACCCTTAACATTTTCAGCTACAAATAATTTGGGGTTTGTTAAAGAAATAACATCTCTCATCCACATATATAAATGACCACGATTTTCAACGGTAGGCTCATCTATCATTAATTTATTCCCATTATGACTCCTTAACGAATTGAATCCCAATCGTTTTCCAGAAACAGAAAAATCTTGACAAGGAAATCCTCCTGTTACAACGTCTACTTTACGAGGAAATACTCTTTCCCCTTCCTTTGCTCTTTTTACCAAATTCACAATACTCTCAATATGATAAATCTTATTTGCTAAATTTTTACGAGTATAAAAATAATTAACCCATGCCGCCTTAGCATCAGCACGAATATCATTCGCAAAAATTGTTTCAAATGAAGTTTTTTTTACTATCACAGTATCTCCATTGTCTCTATCTACCCATTCTTTATTTATAATGGATCTCTTAAAGCAAGAAAATCCCCCTTCAAACCCAATATCCATTCCTCCGCATCCAGTAAATAAAGATAAAACCTTTAATGACATAATTTACCTCAATAAACCTTATTTTATTACTATGCTCCTCGCATCTAATATTCGCTTTTTCTTATAATAAGTTGTCTCTTCTACCAAAGTCAAATTTTTATCTTTAAAACTACCACGTTCTACACGAAAAAATACGTCCTTTTCAGACTCAACTGGTATAAAAATCAACACAAAATATCCTATAGCTCACATCAAAAAACGCCCTGCAGGGAGCGTTTCCTTTTCATATTTTATTCACCGCTTTGTTTCACGGCAGCTTCCATAAAACCGTTGAAGAGGGGGTGGGGCCGGTTCGGGCGGCTCTTGAATTCCGGATGGGCCTGGGTGGCGGCAAAGTAGGGGTGATCTTTTAATTCGATAATTTCCACGAGACGGTCATCGGGACTGGTACCGGAAACGACAAGACCCGCCGCTTCCATCTGCGGACGGAATTCGTTGGATACTTCGTATCTGTGGCGGTGGCGTTCGTAGACGATTTCCTGATTTTCATACAGGTCTCTCGCCTTTGTGCCTTCTTTCAGCTTGCACGGATAGATACCGAGGCGCATGGTGCCGCCTTTTTCCGTAACGTCTTCCTGATCGGGCATGAGGTCGATGACGGGATATTTCCCGTCGGGAATAAATTCGGAAGAGTTGGCTTGTTCCATGTGGCACACGTTTCTGGCAAATTCGATGACGGCGCACTGCATGCCGAGGCAGAGCCCAAGGAAGGGAATTTTATTTTCACGGGCATAACGAATGGCGTCGATTTTCCCTTCCACACCGCGGTAGCCGAAGCCGCCGGGGACGACGATACCGTCAACACCGGCAAATACTTCATCCAGATCCGGCTTTTCTTCTTCAAGGATTTCGGAATTGATCCAGCGGATGTTCACCTTTGCCCCCATGGCGTATCCCGCATGGGACAGCGCTTCCGCTACGGAAAGGTAGGCGTCATGGAGCCGGACATATTTACCGACAAGGGCGATCTGCACTTCCTTTTTTGCCGTGGTCATGCGTTCTACCATGGCTTTCCAGTCTTCCATATCCACCGGACGATCTTCAAGTCCCAATTTTTTCAGGGCGATATGGTCGAGACCTTCCTGTTCCATAAGAAGAGGCACTTCATAAATGCTGTCCGCCGTCAGGTTATTGATGACGGCTTCCGGTTCCACATCGCAGAACATACCGATTTTCTTTTTCATTTCATCTGACAGTTTTTCCACGGTGCGGCACACGATGATATCCGGCTGGATACCGATGGAGCGCAGTTCCTTGACGCTGTGCTGGGTTGGTTTCGTTTTCAGTTCGCCCGCCGCCGCAATGTAAGGCACAAGGGTGACATGGACATAGATGACATCATTTCTGTTGGGCACGTCTTTCTTGACCTGGCGGATTGCTTCCAGGAAAGGCAGGGATTCGATATCTCCCACAGTACCGCCGATTTCGGTGATAACGATATCCGCATTGTCATTTTTGCCGACACGGAGGACACGGTCTTTAATTTCATTGGTGATATGGGGGATAACCTGTATGGTGGACCCCAGATATTCCCCCTTTCTTTCTTTATTGATCACCGACTGGTAGATTTTGCCTGTCGTCACGTTGGAGGCTTTGGACAAATTTTCGTCAATGAAACGTTCATAGTGTCCCAAATCAAGATCCGTTTCCGCGCCGTCATCAGTGACAAAGACCTCGCCGTGCTGGTAAGGACTCATGGTACCGGGATCGATATTGATATAAGGGTCAAATTTCTGAATGGTAACTTTGTACCCTCTGTTTTTCAGAAGACGGCCGAGAGAAGCGGCGGTGATGCCTTTCCCCAAAGATGAAACGACGCCGCCGGTCACGAAAATATACTTTGTCATGGTTCCTCCTTTACATGCGCTCCGGTGCGGAAACACCGAGAATAGAAAGCGCGTGGACAAGCACGTGCTGTACGGCGGTGATGAGGCCGAGCCTTGCCTGTGTCACGCCTTCTTCAACGCCCAGAATGCGGCATTCACGGTAAAAATGATGGAAAAGCCCTGCCAGCTCATAAGCATATTTCGCTACCCGCTGGGGTGCTCGTTCCTTCGCTGCGCCGTCAATGAGCATATGGTAGTTTTCCATTTTCTTGACAAGGTCCAGTTCACATTCTTCCGTCAGTTTCGTAAAGTCTGTCTTTTCCCAGTCGCCCCACTTTACTCCCGCTTCTTTTGCCTGGGCAAAAAGGCTGTGGATACGGGCATTGGCATACTGGATATAGTAAACGGGGTTGTCGCTGGACTGCTTTTTCGCCAGGTCAATATCGAAGTCCATCTGGCTGTCCAGTGTGCGGCTGCAGAAGAAATACCGCGCCGCATCGCTTCCCACTTCGTCCATCAGCTCACGGAGCGTGACCGCCTGTCCTGTGCGCTTGGACATTTTCACCGGCTGTCCGTCACGAAGAAGTGTCACCATCTGGAGAAGCATGATTTCAAAATCTTCCGGATTGTAGCCGAGGAACTTCATGGCGGAATGGATACGGATGATGTATCCGTGGTGATCCGCGCCCCATATGTCAATCAGTTTATTATAGCCTCGTTTTTCCTTATTCGGCACATAGGCGATGTCGGAACAGAAATAGGTCGGTTCGCCGTTCGCGCGGATAACGACCCTGTCCTTGTCATCACCGTTCTTCGTCGTGGCAAGCCACCAGGCGCCGTCTTTCTCGTAAAGATATCCGTCTTTTTTCAGCGTATCAAGGGCGTCATCCACCTGCTTGGGGTAAAGTGATTTTTCAGAGAACCAGTTGTCAAAAGTGACATGGAAATCAGCCAGATCCTTTTTCAGGATAGACAACTTTTCACTAAGCGCTACCGTTTTGAATACCTTCAGGCGCACCTCTTCATCCATGGACAGATACGCATCGCCTTCACGGTCAATGAGGGACTTGGCGGTTTCCACGATGTCATACCCATGGTAGCCGTCGTCCGGCACATCCACGTCTTTTCCGAGAAGCTGGAGGTAACGGGCATTGACCGATTCTGCCAGGTGGGCAATCTGGCTGCCCGCGTCATTCACATAATACTCGGCATACACATCATACCCCGCCGCGCGGAGCAGGTTCACCAGAGCAGAACCATAAGCCGCGCCGCGGGCGTGCCCGATATGGAGCGGTCCTGTGGGATTGGCGGACACATATTCCACAAGGATTTTGTCTTTTTTATCTTTCGGAAGATCTCCGTAAGAAGCGCCGGCGGAAAGGATATTTCTTAACTCGGCATACACCGTGTCTGCCGCCAGAAAGAAATTGATGAATCCCGCTCCTGCGATTTCCATTTTAGAAACGAGAGGCGCGTCAATATATTTCACGATACTTTCCGCAATGGCGCGGGGCGCCTTATGCGCCGTCCTTGCCCACTGCATGGCCGCATTCGTGGAATAATCGCCGAATTCCTTCGCTTTCGGTATTTCCAGACGCTGCACAGGGGCATACTCTCCGGGGGGAAGTTCTCCCGCCGCCTCTGCCGCCGCTCTTGCCCTTTCAATAATTTCCTTCAGTTCTTCTCTGACTTCCATGAACTTTCCGATTCCTCCCGCACATCAATAATAATTTCGTTCAAATGGCTGAAAAGCCCTTTCATTTCAATGTCATAAACCAGACGGAGCTGCCCCTTTCCCCCGCTCACCGTGTCAGTGATTTCTTTCGAAGAAACAGTGATCTCCATAGGTCCTGCCGGTGTTATATACTCCGACTTTGCCACAATGCCCGGACGGTATTCCGTTTCCTGGAGGAAGCTCCCCTGCCGTGAAAGCGTGACATGGTCTTCGTACATGCGGATTGTCGTCGTCGTTCCCTCCATGCCGGAAAGAGACGTTTCCTCGTAGGTCAGGTACCGGCAGTCCTCATCTTCACCGTACACGCCCGGCGTTTCCAGTACCACTTCCTCCGCCTTGCCCCGTTCGTCCCGCTGGATCGACTTGCAGCGGATCATGACCTGCTTTTCCACGGTACCTCGTCCTTCTTCAAACAAAAGAAATGCCGAAAAACAAAAACGCGTTTCGGTATTTTTCTAAAAATATTTACAATTAATTATATCACATTCAAAAGCGGAAAATTCGCCATGAAAAAAGAAAATAAGATTATCCCAGCGCCACGTCGAGAGCCATCATGACCATGAAACCGACAGCAAAGGAAACCACGCCTATATCGGAATGTTCCCCTGCCGACATTTCAGGAATGAGCTCTTCCACGACGACGTAAATCATGGCGCCTGCAGCAAAGCTGAGAAAGCAGGGAAGAAGCGGGACGACAAGACTCGTAAGCAGAATCGTCAGAACCGCGCCGATCGGTTCCACAACGCCCGAAAGGAAGCCTCCAAAAAAAGATTTCCAGCTCCCCATGCCCGACGCTTTGAGCGGCATGGAAATGATAGCGCCCTCCGGGAAATTCTGAATAGCGATTCCCGCTGAAAGAGCCATCGCCCCTGCCGCTGTCAGACCGCTGCTGCCGGCAAGAACCCCCGCATATACCACGCCTACCGCCATTCCCTCAGGAATATTATGGAGCGTCACCGCCAAAATGAGCATCGTCGTCTTCTTGAGATGGCTCCTCGGCCCTTCCGCCGTTTCCGCATTCATGTGCAGATGAGGAATAATGTGATCCAGAAACAGAAGAAACGCCACACCCACACCGAAACCGATCACCGCGGGAAGGAACGCCCACCGCCCCACAGGCGCCGACTGCTCCAGCGCCGGAAGGAGCAGACTGAAAAACGAAGCAGCTACCATCACACCCGATGCAAATCCCGTAAGGCCGCGCTGAACCGATCGGTGCAGCCGTCCCCGCATGAAAAAGACACACGCCGCACCCAGCGTCGTACCAAGAAGGGGAATCATAAGCCCCCAGAAAACATCTTCCATATATATCCCCTATATTTTATACTCTGATTTATATCATTTTACCGCTTTTCTGCCAACAAAAGTATCTTTTCTTTCCCTGTATAAAAATATTTTTTCGGATAATGACAGCAATCAGCTTCCCCCTGCGCCGAAAGGATTTTTTCCGCCCCGTTCATCTGCGTCTTTCCGCCATGATAAAACCGCTCCTCCGAAGAAGAGCAGTTTCCTTACTGCAGCCGGATCTGCATATTATCCGTGATATATTCCAATGCGCCGGGATACTCTGCGGCATACGCCCGGTAAAGGTACTCCAGCGCCTTGTCCCGATTGATTTCCGTACCGAGACCCTCGGCATAGCAGATTCCCAAATGGTACCAGCTGGCCGCCTCTTCCATTTCAGCCCCTTTTTCATACCAGCGGAACGCTTCTGCCACATTCGGAAGGATTTCATTTCCCACAAGGTACATCGTTCCGATTTCATCCGCCGCAAGACCCTGGCCCAGGGCAAATGCCTGCTTGTACATCTCCACAGCGGCCGCTTTATCTTCAGTAACGCCCGCTCCGTAGCGGTAGCACTGGGCAAGAGCGGAATACGCCGCCGCCAGATTCATACCCGCCGCCTTTTGATAGAGGGCGACCGCCTTTTTTTCGTCCCGCTGTACACCGATGCCGTGAAGGTAACTTTGTCCCAGCGCCCACATGCCCATGGGATAGCCTCGGTCAGCCGTTTCCTTAAAGCAGTCTGCCGCTTTCCTGTCATCCTTCTCTACCGCGCTGCCTTCCATGTAGCAGCGGCCCATCATGAAGAGAGCGTCCAAGTCCCCTGCTCCTGCCGCTTTCCGGAAATAGGAAAAAGCTTTCCCTTCATCAAAATCCACACCCTGCCCCGCATAGTACATAAAGCCGATCGATGTGAGCGCCTCCCTGGAATGCATTTCTTCCGCCTTCCTGTACAGGGAAAGCGCTTTTTTTCCATCTTCTTCCACTTCTTCCCCCAGGCGGTACATGTCGCCAAGAGCATTGAGAGAACGCCAATATCCTTTTTCTACGCCTTTCTCCAGCCAGAAGACAGCCTGCTTCCCGCTCTTTTCCACACCGAACCCGTACAGATACATATCGCCCAGCTCATCAGCAGCCACGATATCCCCCGCTTCCGCCGCCTTCACGACAGACGGAAAATACCCGCGGCAAAGCACCGCCCTCTCCTCAGAGCGGGGATCCTCCATGTACGCCAGATTCAATTGGGACAGCAGTTCGCCGACCGCCGCGCCTTTCCCGTGCCAGTAGCGGGCTTCCGTTTCATTCCTGTCTTTGATCGAGCCGAGACCGTGATTGTAATACTCACCAAGGAAGTACATCGCCCGGCCGCAGCCTGCTCCGGCAAGCTCCATAAATAAAGGAAACGCTTCATCAAGCCGGCACCGGATGTAGAGCGCTTCCGCCTTATTCAATAACTTTTCGTCAAACATACAAACCTCTCTCATTACCAGTGTACCTATTGTAACACAGTCGGCCTGTGTAAAAAACATCCAACGACGCATATAGGAATATATTGTATAAGAAAAGATGATATATGCCGTATTAGAATATTTTTAATATGTTTTGCGTCAGATATCAGCTTCTATTCTTTCTGCCGTTACAGAATCACACGTTCCGTCTTTCTCACCACGGCAGCAGATCCTTTGCTGATGTTTCGTATGACACCTAACGGAAATCATATGCTTCAGCTTTTAACTCACAGCTAACAGCTTATAGCTGGCAGCTCACAGCTGATAGCTTTTATCTTCTTACCGCTTTCCCATTACGGCAATAGATTTCACATTCGCTTCGGATGACGTCTCACCGTCCCCAGTCATTCTGAACGGGGCAAGAATGCCTTGAGGAAAAAACAG
>UMJH01032044.1_pt1 | contig 57668 bp, 46 predicted proteins | sample 1966011 | NCBI WGS metagenome assembly UMJH01 (sample SAMEA4836146, study PRJEB28245) | human gut metagenome | biome: gut microbiome; material: fecal sample | place: Denmark | collected 2008 | reverse complement strand
AAATCCTGCAAAAAATGCTGCGACGACACTTGCCCTTCAGGGTGGACTGACACAATTTGCCCAACCGGCTACAGCAAAGTTTATTCAGGAAAAACCGAATGCGGAAACAGCTGCTACAGCCAATGTTCAAAAGAAGTTTGCGGTGCCAGCTATCAGATAACCCTCAACTTTGTATCTGAAAGCACTTCCGAAGGCAAATGTTGGATGTGTCATTATGTTGGTAGATGTAACGAAGATTCCCCAACTTCACATGGTATTTCCGCCGCAACATGGTGCACGACGACAGAGATTGGTAATTGTCCTCCAACTTCCACAGCTTGGTGCGATAATTGCGAAACCGAGTATACCTCTCCAAGCAATCACTGACAAAACTTATTTTTTCAGCGTTTCGGAGAGCACCGGGCGGCGGTAGGACAAGTTTACCGGACGAACGAAAGACGGCATATTGTCATCGGTAACGCCGTCGCCTTCGTCTTCAATTACCGACTTATCAAGCTGCGCCGGCATGATCCGGGCCTGATACAGGCAGGTCAAGCCGGGAACCGGCTCATAAAAGTCGTCAAGGCCGCTGATATTTTCATTATAGCCAAGGTACAAAAAGCCGCCTTCCGCCTGACGCGTATAAATTTTTTCCAGCAGGCGGCGCTGCATGTCCCTATTGAAAAAGTGCAAAACATTGCGGCAGAAAATGATGTCAAACTTATCCATAAAAGTCAGGTCATCCATCAGGTTATAGCGGCGAAACTCGACCATCTCGGCGATATCGTCGTTTATCATCCAGCCGCCCTGTTCCTGATGAAAATTATCGATTATCATACGGGCATTCAGACCCATCTGAATTTCGAACTGGTTATACAGTCCGCGCTGTGCCTTGGTTACGGAGACCGTCGACAAGTCGGTACCGATAATTTTGATATCCCAGTCACCGACATTAAGCAACTTGTTTCTGACCGCGATGGCGATTGAATAGGTTTCCTGACCGGAAGAACAGCCAAGACTCCATATACGGAGTTTTTTGGCGCCGCGGTTCAACTCCCGGATATGCGGCAAAATCGTGTCTTCAAAGTTCTTAAAAACCTTATAATCGCGATAAAAGCTTGTTTCTGACAGGGCCAGCGCCTCGACAACCTGCCAAAGCAGCGCTTTCTGCCCCATTTTCAGCTCGGCAATCAGCTCTTCTACCGAGGCATAGCCCTTCTCGCGAACAAAATTATACATCTTTTTATCAATGATAAAATATTCGTCGTCGTCAAAATCCCAGCCGGCATTGTCTTTAAGGAGGCCGAGAAGATAGTGGTAATCGCTTTTTCTCATGAGCTTATCTCCTAAATCAGGCCAAGAATCTCAAGTTTGGTAATGATGATTTCTTCATCAAAGGGTTTCATTATATAATCGTCGGCACCGCCGTCCAGCGCCTCGCGGATTTTGTCAACATCGACAAGCGAAGAACAGAACATGACTTTCGGCTGTTTGATTTTTTTGAGGCTGCGTATTTTATAAAGCGCGTCGATACCGTCCAAAACCGGCAGACGCCAGTCCATGATGACAACAGCCGGCTCGTTCAGCTCCACCATTTCCACCACTTCTTCGCCGTCTTCAGCTTCAATGACCTCAAAATTAAGATTGGCCATAATCTTGGACAGCAGCATGCGAATGATGCGCGAATCGTCAGCTATTACACATTTTGCCATCTACAACACCTATTCAATGCTCAAACCGAAGCCCTTATCTTCGATTATATTCAGTTTCAGTTTAAATTTGCTTAAAAGTTCCTGCAAATAAAATACGGGGGCGTATTGTGCCGTTCGTTCGATTAATTTTCCATTAACGGCGGCGGCAACGGCACTGATTTTTTCGGCCGAGCGGTTTTCGCCCGCTGCCAGAATCAGCAGGCGGCCGGTTTCTTCGCGAACCTCAATGTTTCCGCCTTTGATAAAAGTGTCTGCCAGTATCATTACCGCAAGCATGGCCATTTTGCTCAATTGCCAGTTGCTGAGCCGCATGGTCAGACTGATGGGATAATTGACATTGCCAAGAGTTTTAAGATAATCAGCCGTCGTTTTTTCGACAAGATCCAGTTTTTCCAGATTGGCATTGTCAACGCCGAAAGCCATGCGGAAAAACTTGAGCCGCGCCGTCAGCACGCCGGAACTGACCTTGAGAATCGAACGGATATCGTCCATAAAGTCCATATCTCCCTCTTCCAGCAGTTCCACGGCATTGGACACCGCGCCAATATTGCCGATAAGGTCATGGCTGATACGGGTGCAGACCAGTTCAGAAATTTCGGAGACAGACAAAGTATTTTCCATTTTTCACCTAAAAACTGTATAAATCGGTATTCATAAAACGCTGGTCCTCTCGGGACATCCGGGTATAGTCCAGTTCGCGGAGCATCGGGTCTTCAAGGACGAGCCGGCCGGTCGCCGCCTGCAGATAAGGCTTGTTGCCGCCCAATCCCCAGATGACGTCGTCGCGGTTGTCCGGGTTACCATACTTTTGGTTAATTTTTTTCCAAAAATCGTAAATTTTTATGTTACGCAGATAAATCGCCTTCTGCGAATTGCCGGTAATGTTGGCGGCCTCGCTTTTGTAGGAAATCTTATAAGCCTTGTTGTTGGTAAAATTGCTGGTAAATCTGACCTCGATGCTTTCCTTGGTGTCGTATTTGGCATAGGAAGCGGTTTCGACATACTGGTGTTTGTCGCGTTTGGCAATCTTGATAACGCAGTTTTCCAGCCTTTCGTAACCGACAACGCCGGCGGCGCGGCATTTGTCCTCATTGCGCCAGCGGATGAAGTTCGGGATGTCCATTTTCTGCATGCTGCGGCGGAATCCCCGGCGGGTAAGCGTATCGTCTATCTGCTGAAAAGACATGCGGAGCATGGCGCCGGATATGTCAAAGACCGAAGCGTTGGAGCGCTGATTACGGCGCTTGGCCTTTTCAACCATGGTTTCCAAATCGGTTTCCGGAGAAGATGCCGCCGTCGCCACCGACGTCTGAGGTGCGGCAGTTTTTCCCTCCGCCGTCGCGGCCAACTTGTTAATCCAGGTGCCGCTGACTTTGGGCAGCGGCAGTTTGCCGTCGCCACTGCCGCTTTCCTTCAGGTTTTCGGTCAGGGGCTGTGCGGCGTTGACTTTTATTTCTCCTATTTCTCCGGCGGCTGAGGGAGAAGCCGCGTCAGGCGCGGCGGCCGTCGGCTGATTCAGCTGCACCGGCGATTTCTGCAGCATCGGAATATCGGCCGGCGCGGAGGATCCGCTTTCTTCTTCGCCCAGCGCATTGCCGACGTCGTCAAAATTCATGTCGGCCTCCTCCACAAACCTGGGAGCATCAATGACGGAACCATTGCGGGTCGGCGACAAAGACGTTTGAGCCATGGAGGCGGGCACCGGAGCCTGAAGCGGCGGCAGCTCTTCATTGGCACGGGCTTCGTTTTCGGCCAGCTCCGGATAGACGGCAGGATCATACTCTTCGTCAGCCTGCGGCGAAGCTGCCCAAAAAGCGGCACAAAAGCCGAATATGACCCAAAATTTTCGCATCATTACAGAATCGCATCCTTTCCTATCCGCCTACTATATCCGTTTTTTGCAAATTAGCAAAGCGTTAGCTGTAAGTTATCAATAAGAAGAATGCTAAAATTTTGGTTTACAAAAAACAGAAAAAAAGCTAAATTCCCGATAACTTCAGGGGGTAAAGATGAAAGACAAAACCATTCACGTCATCGGAGCCGGACTGGCCGGTTGCGAGGCCGCGTGGCAGATTGCCCGCCGCGGCATCGGCGTTGTCCTGCACGAAATGAAACCGCAGAAATATTCGCCGGCTCACAAAAACGCCGACTTTGCCGAACTGGTCTGCTCAAATTCCCTGCGCTCGGACGATTATCTGCACAACGCCGTGGGCCTGATGCATGAAGAAATGCGCCGCGCCGGGTCGCTGGTTATGGAATGCGCCGACCAGACGAAAGTTCCCGCGGGCGGCGCGCTGGCCGTCGACAGGGACGGTTTTGCAGCCCTGATAACGCAAAGGATCAAAAGCCATCCGCTCATCAGCGTCAGACATGAAGAAATCGGCGAGCTTCCCGGCGAAGACTTCGGACGGACGATTATTGCCACCGGACCGCTGACCAGCGACAAGCTGGCGCACGCCATTCTGGAAAAAACCGACCATCAGGCGCTGTCGTTTTATGACGCGATTGCTCCGGTCGTTTTCAAGGACAGCATCGATTTTTCAAAAGCCTGGTATCAATCCCGCTATGACAAGGGCGACCGGCTGGACTACATCAACTGCCCGCTTTCGAAAGAAGAATATTACCGCTTTGTCGACGAACTGCTGAAAGCGCAGAAAGTCGAGTTTCACGATTTTGAAGAGGCACAGTATTTTGACGGCTGCCTGCCGGTTGAAGTAATGGCCGAACGAGGTATCGAAACGCTGGTTTTCGGCCCGATGAAACCGGTCGGTCTGACGAATCCGCACCGCAGCGAAAAGCCCTACGCCGTGGTTCAGCTGCGGCAGGACAACAAGGAAGATACGCTGCGCAACATGGTCGGTTTTCAGACCAAAATGAAATACGGCGAGCAGGAACGGATTTTCCGAATGATTCCCGGGCTGGAAAAAGCCGAATTTGCACGATTGGGCGGCATTCATAAAAACACGTTCATCAAAAGTCCGGTGCTGCTGGACGAGTTTCTGCGGCTGAAGAAGCTGCCGCACATCAGCTTCGCCGGGCAGATTACCGGCTGCGAAGGCTATATTGAAAGCGCGGCCGTCGGACTGCTGGCCGGATATTTCGCCGCGGCGGAAACCGCAGGCCAGATACCGGCGCTGCCGCCGCGCACCACCGCTTTCGGGTCCATGCTCTCGCACCTGACCGATGACACCAACATTGAAAATTATCAGCCGATGAATATTAACTTCGGCATCTTCCCGACAATTTCGGGCGAAAGGACCGCCAACGGAAAATTCCGCAAAATCAAGGGGGCTGAGCGCAAAACCGCCTATTGCGAACGGGCGCTGGCCGATTTGTCGCCCTGGCTGGAGAAACTGAATGAAGACAAGGCATAAACAAGCCAAAGACGAAAACTTTCCGGTCGGTTCGCTGCTGATTGACAAAAAGCTGCGGCCGTTGGTGGCGCAGTATTATCGTTTTGCCCGTTACGCCGACGACATTGCCGACAACCCCAAACTCAGCATGAAAGACAAGCTGTTGCAGCTTGGCGAAATGGAAGACGTCTTATATGAACGAATCGACTACAAGGGCCGCAAACTTGCCTTTATCAAAACGCTGCGCCGGGACTTTATCGGCGAAAACCTGTCTTTTTCCTTACTGACCGACTTATTAACAGCTTTCAGGCAGGATGCCAGAAATTACAAATACGAAACCTGGGGACAGCTGGTCGAATACTGTCGCTGGTCGGCGGCTCCGGTGGGGCGTTTCATGCTGGCTCTGCACGATGAAAACCCTTCGACCTATCTGCCGGGAACCGCGCTTTGCGTCGCGCTGCAGATACAAAATCACCTGCAGGATTTAAAATATGATGCAAAATTATTAAAAAGGGTGTATATTCCTGCTGATATGCTGAAAGAGTACGGCGTAAAAGTCCGCGATTTGAGCAATGACAGGGAAACGCCGCAGTTAAGTCAGCTGAAAAAAGCCATTTTGCAAAAAGTGCAAGGTTTAATCAAAGAGGCGGAAATTCTGCCTTCGATCGTAAAAAGCCGGCGGCTCCGGATGGAGCTGGGCGTTATCCTTTCCTTAACCGTTATTATGGTAAAAAAGTTAGAGAAAGGCGATGTTTTGGCAAAGGAAATAAAGTTTTCGAAATTTGACTGGATTGCAGCCGCCGTCCGCGGCATTGCCAAAGGCTTGTTTACAAAGACGAAAACATTGACGACAAAAGGTCTGGTATGAACGATATAAAAAAAATTGTCAGAAAGTCAGGGACATCTTTCTTCTGGAGCATGAGGTTTCTGCCCAAGGCCAAACGTGAGGCCATGTATACTTTGTATGCCTTTTGCAGGCATATTGACGACATTGTCGACGGCGACAGCAGCATTGCCGAAAAACAGGAACTTTTGCAGGCCTGGCGCGAAGAGCTGGACAACATCTATGACAAAAAGGTTCCGGCTACCGAAATCGGCCGCCGCATTTATAAAAACTGTATGCGTTTCAAACTGCCTAAATCCGAGTTTCTGCGTCTGATTGACAGCATTTCGATGGACGTGCCCAATCCGGTGCAGGCGCCCCGGCTCAGCGATTTTTACCGTTACTGCCGCGGCGTGGCAGGCGTGCCGGGCAGCCTTTCGCTGCGAATTTTCGGCTGCAGCGACGAAAAAATGATAGAAGAGCTTTCCTCTTCGCTGGGCAACGCGCTGCAGATTACCAATATTTTGCGCGACGTCAAAGAAGATGCTCTCAGCAATCGTCTGTACATTCCGCGCGAGTTTTTGCAAAAAGCCGAAATTACCGCTACCGACCCGCGGACCGTCGTTACCGACAAGAATCTGGCCATCGCCCGCGAAGAGCTGGCTAAAATTGCCAATGAAGACTTCAAAAAATCTTACGAACTAATCAAATATCTCGACAAGAAAACCGCGCGTCCGGTTAAAATCATCGCCGGCATTTACAAAAAATATTTCGACATCATGCAGGAGCGCGGCTGGGAAGTAATTTCACCGAAACCGACCATCGGCAGATTCGGTAAGCTCGCTCTGGCGGTCAAGGCTCTGCTGGCTTCGTAATGGCCGCGGTTCAGCCCAAATATCACATTATCGGAGCCGGTGTTGCCGGCTTACAGGCGGCGCAGCTTATCCGGCGGAAATATCCGCAAGCGGAAATAACCGTTTATGAGGCGGCGGAGCATCCGGGCGGACGCTGCTTTTCGTTTGCAGATCCAAAACTCGATATAACTCTGGATAACGCGACGCATGCCGTTTTGCACGGCAACCGTCTGGCCGCTGCGTATCTCGGCCAAGATGCAAAATTTGCCAAAGCCGTCTTTTATGATATGGCCGCAAAGAGAATAAACGCCGGTCAATTCGCCAACCTCAAAGAAAAGTCTCTGGCTTTGTTCAACCTGCCGCCGGACAGGGCTGCTCCCGGCATCATCGCCAAAACGCTCGGCAAGCTGTTTCCCTTTACATCCGGACAGCTGAAGGTCTGGTTCTCCCGCGGCGATTTGAGCGATTGCCTGATCAGGCCGCTGTGCAAAGGGCTTAATATAAAATCCGGGCGGAAACTGACCGGCTTTGCCGCCCAAGACGGTTATATTTATAAACTGATCTTCAACAAAGAAAACGTTGCCCTGCTGCCGCAGGACAAAGTCATTGCGGCAATGGACGCGCACAATTATACAAAAATATTTGGCGGGCACGATTTTGAATACAACGAAATTACCAACGTCTTTTTCCGAACCAGCATGCAGATAAGCCTGCCCGGCGGCAGCGATTTTCTGGGATTGTCCGGTTCTGCGGCACAGTGGCTGTTTACGTCTCCCGGACTGACGGCCGTTACAATCAGCAACAGCGGTGAACTAAACCTTTCCGACCGTAATCTGGCCTTGGAAGTCTGGAAAGAAATCTGCGCCCTGCGCGGCCATGCCGCAGCCTTTCTGCCGCCTTACAGGGTTCTGCGGCATAAAAGAGCGACCATCCGGCAGGATCGGCGCAACAATGCCCAACGCCCGGCCGACTGCCGCACGGCATGGAAAAATATGCTTATTGCCGGCGACTGGACGATGAAAAACTGGCCCTGTTCAATTGAAACCGCTCTCGCTTCCGCACATCGGGTCGCAGGACACTGCTGACATATCGTCAATTTTGTTATTTGGTAAATGCTTTAAAATACCATTTTAGATAAAACGGCAACCACCTGACAAGTTGAAAATGGCTCTTGCCGGCTTTTCTATCCCGCCAAACGGTCGGGACTTCAGCTATTTTATAACCTTGCAAATAAGCCTTGATTACCAGCTCCAATCCCAACTCAAAGCCACCGCTGCTTTCAATGGTCTGTTGGCTTAAAAACGATTTTTTATACAGCTTAAAGCTATTGGTTGCATCATGTGTCGGAACCCCGGCGAGGTAACGCAGAGAATATCCGGCACAACGCGATAATGTCGACTTAACAAAGCCGCCGCCAATTTGCCTTCCGCCTTTCATATAACGAGAGCCGCAAACAATATCGGCCTGTTCGTCTTTTGCTTTTTGCACCATTTCGTTAATGGTTTCCGGGGCATCAGACAAATCGGCCATAGTAACAATTATCATCTCGCCGTCAGCTTCCTCAAAGCCGGTTTTGACAGCATTAAGCACTCCGGGCCGATATTTATTTTTTAACAACCTGATTTGACACCTTTCCTGCGGCAAAAAGCTTTTGACAACCGGCAGCGTGTTGTCATTATCCATATCATAAACAATTAAAATTTCATGGGCAAACAACAGCTTATTCTCAATATTTGTCAGCGTTTCGATAATATTCTCCGCTTCATTATACACCGGAATCACGATAGAAACATCAATCACCCCTTTTCTCCATCACAATAAACGGCTTTGCTCCCAGAACAAAACATCATCAAACCGATGCCGATAATTTTTTTTGCCAAAACACTAAATCCCTCCCAGTTCTATTTGGGTTTTAATCCACGGAATAAGTTCATCCAACATTGCATCTAAAGAGGTTTTAGCCTCAAATCCCAATAAATCTGCCGCTTTGCTTACATCAGGAACTCTTTTCCGGACATCATATTTAAACGGCTTATCACTAACACAGGCAAACGGTTGTTTCGGATTAATCTTGCTCCAAATCATTTCTGCCAGTTCCAGGACTGTCGTTGATGTTGCCGCAGATAAATTAAAATCCTGGTTTGTTGCCTCCTGACGCTCTATACATAAACGAATTCCCCGCGCCAAATCTCCGGCATAGGTATAATGACGGATTTGATTTCCTTCGCCCAAGATATGCAAAGGATTTTGTCCCAGTAAAACTTTTTTTATGATATCCGGCACAACGTGACTCATTGCCAATTTTACATTTCCCGAGTAAATTTCCGCATCACACAACGCCTTTTTCTCGCCAATTCCAACACAATTAAACGGGCGTATAATTGTATACGGAAGGCCATATTGCTCAAATGCGCCCTGACAATAATATTCACATGCCAATTTTTGGAACCCGTAAGTGCTGTTTGGCGGCGGCATCAGGCGTTCATCGCCTTCTTTTGACGGCCACTTCGTTGCCGACTCATAAACCATTGATGATGACAACACATTTATTTTCTGCAATTTTTTATGTTGATATGCCCAAATTGCCGCCTCAAATGTTGAAGCCATAATCCGTTCGTTTTCCGCTAATAAATCATATGCGTTTTTATGGAAATAGGAGATTCCGCCAACCATGGCTGCCCCAGCCAGAACCTGGTCACAATCTGCGATTAGTTCTTTCATTAATGACGTATTTTTAACATCGTCTTTCACAAAAGCGTAATGAGGGTGGCTATCATACGATTTTTTTATTTTTCCATATTTTGAATAATTATCAATTCCGACAACTTCGTGTCCGTTATTCAATAATTCTTCAATTGTATAACCGCAAATAAATCCTGCCGAACCCGTTACCAAAATTTTCAACTTATTCTCCCTAAAACGCTTATGAACGCCATATATTCCAACAATCGACATAAGGCTTGCTTACTTTTAAGTTTCTAAACTCCTGATGAGGAACACCCAGAATCACACCATCGGCTTTATCTATCGCTTCCTTCAGATTCATCATGCCTTCAACATAAGGATCTACGGGCAAAACTTCAGCCATCTTAAACTCTAATTCTTTTTTCAACTTAAAAGACAAACTCTCCCTGGTGTCATCATTATCCGGCTTAAAAGTCATTCCCAGCAAGGCAATTTTTTTATGAGCCAAACCGTTTATTTTTTGTTCCATCCGTTCAACCAAAAACTTTGGCAGACCTTCGTTAACAAGCATTGCCGAAGTTCCCAAAAAAAACTGATTGTCAGAATAAGCCACCATTTGCATACAATCTTTAAATAAACACGGTCCTGCCGCAAGACCAGCCGAAGCATAATGCTGCGCTCTGGGATATTCATTTTTAACAGCATTTAAAATTTTATAAAAATCCATTCCTTCCCTTTCGGTCAACATATAAAACTGGTTGGCTATTGCAAACTCAATATACCGCCAAGTGTTTGTCATCAGTTTGGCAAGTTCGGCTTCCTGTGGTTCCAAATAAACAATTTTCGGCGAAAACGCAGAAAAAAGATCCGCGGCCTCGGCAACAGCCTTTTCGCCGATACCGGACACAATCTGCGGCAAGGCGTAAAGTTCCCGAATACCTTTTCCCTGCACAATTCGTTCCGGACAAAATGCCAATTTTGGATTTTCAAAATGTTGTAACAACAAATCGTAAACCACTGCCGTAACACCGGGGAAAACAGTACTCCGCAAGACTATTAACTGATTTTTTCTTAAAAAAGGCATATAAGCTTTAATAACATTCAAAACATCATTTATTTTCGGGGACAGATGCTCATCGACCGGCGTGCCGACCACAAAAATAATCACATCCTGCTTACAGACTTCTTGTATATCCGTCGTTGCAAACAGACTTTTACCACCGCAACGGCGCAGTACCGCTTCTGCTCCTTCCTCAAGAAAAGGCAGTTCATGCGAATTTATTTTATCAACCGCATTTTGATTGATGTCAATCAAAGTGACCCGGCAGCCGTTATCTGCCAAGACTAACCCCAGCGGTATGCCGACATGTCCGCATCCTCCGATGATACCAACTTTTTTATCAGTCATTTTCAAATTCCCTTTTATACAACTTCATCTGTATTTTCTTCTGCCAGTTGTCTTCATCGGCAAGAATCAGAAATTCGGTAATCAATCCTGTATCCTGTCCTGTCAGCAAATCATGAAATTCTGAAATATTGTCAGGGATTAAGGATATCGGAAAAGGATTTTGCAAAGTGTCCGGTGCCAGTTTATATATTTTTACCGTTTTATCCGAACGACCAACTACCATCCATACCGGCGCAGCTTTAAATAGGAAAGTTCGGACACGTCCCCATAATGTGGGGCGAACAGCTAATGAAGCATAAAGCAAACCGTCTTTTCTTTTCAGTTCAGAAACTCTTATTTTTTGATTAAGCGATATATTTTTATAACTGACCGGCACATATCCGGCCTTTTCAGCATCTGGCCGCTTTTGGAGTAAAATTTTACGGTCATCTTTTTGGCTAACCTTATAATTCTGCTGAATCGCACTCCATGTAGCGGGTGTATCCAATATCATATTTCGCCCGTCAATCGCCGAAAATTCGGTTATTATAAAATCTGCGCGGGTGTCTTCGGAAAATGACGCGGCGCTTTTTTCATCTAATCGTTTCGAATAGGCCGAATATAATTGTATAATCGGATTGATTTTCCAATTGAGTTCATTGGCCGGAATATATGACAGCTCATAAGGAAGCGCTTCAACTGTCTGTTTGCCTATTATATCAAGCCAGCTTTGCGGCAGTTTCCGCTTTGCATATTGTCGGCGCTTAACCTCAGCATAGTTTTCCAAAATATCCAGCTGCCGTTCTACAGACAAAGCTCGTTCAAAATTTGCTTGCAAGGTTGAAAATAATTGAACACAAGCCCCAAACACAATATAGAAAACGGCCAACTGCCAGACGAAGACATTGTTTTTATCCCGTTTGTAAGTTAAAAACAAAATCAAACTACATAAATAGAAAAACAGCGTAAAAAATGTTATCAGATGAGCAGAGTCGGCTCTGACAAAACCGCATTTAAAAGAAAAAAACGCTAAAGGAAGTCCGATAAAAAGCAAATTAAAACATTCTTTGTTTCTAAAAAAACAAATGCCCAAAAGCAGTAAATATAAAACAAGCAATAAGAGCGCAATATATAAAAGAGGATACCCCCTTACGCTCCAAATCATGACCTGGCTGAAATATGACGAAATATCCAAACAGGCTACCAGCCATTCCGCAAAATTTGCCGGATTCTTAAAAATAAAAACAATAGCTAAAACAAGTCCAACCAGAAAAGCCGTCCCGGCGCTAAAGGCAAAATTCCAAAATAAACGTCGGCCTTTAAACAAAAAAATAAGCGCAAGAAACGAATATATGAGCGTATTGCATACAAAAACATTAAATTTGAGAAGCAACGTAAATGCCAACAAAGTACCGGAAACAACCGAAAGCATTCTAAAAATTTTGATTTTACCGGTTAAAGACAGCAAACACACAGACAGAACAAAAGATACCAATTCCCAATGATAAGGCAAAGGAAAGAACAGCAACCAAAATCCCAGCAAGACGGAAGCCCGGAAAAGCGCACTTTTTCCCTCTAACCGATACTGACGAAATATCAGATATCCTACGCCTCCAATCAATAAACTGACCGGCAGAAAATTGTTAAGCAAATTTGCCCAGAATACGTTGTTTCCAACCATTTGCGGGACAAACATAAACCCCAGAGGCCCATAAGTGAAAGCCCAGTCCTTTCCGGGAACAAATGCAAAAATATTGTTCATCGCCCACATCCAGGATGGATCCAGCCCTGTTTTTTCAAGATATATAAAGTCCCGCAAAAACGAAATTTCCAACAAAGCCAATGAAAGCACGACAAATAAAAAGCGCTTGTTTTTACTTATAAAGGTACAACTGTTGGAAAGCCTGCTACCGATGGGCATTAGCGCATATAGTTTTTTCATTTTCTTCCGATGACAATATTTTTTATAAGTTTATTGTACCTAATAACACCCCATAATCAATTAATTTGACGCTCTAAAATCTATTAATTTTTTAGTTTATACAAATATTTTGAACGGCCATTTTTTATGTCTATTTTGTATTATATTAAGAAAGCTAACCGTTTTTACTGACTTGTTTATGTTAATTTTATATGCAAAAACCTCCCAGCTTTGGAAGCCGGGAGGTTTTTGTGCATAAAAACGCTTATTCAGCGTCTTTGTTTTCTTCACGAGCCTTGGCGGCTGCGGCCAGATCGTCGGCAATACGAGCCGAACGACCGCGCAGGGCGCGCAGGAAGTACAGTTTCGCACGACGTACTTTACCGATACGGGCGACTTCGATTTTGGCTACATTCGGAGAATACAGCGGGAACACACGCTCTACGCCTTCGCCGAAAGAAATCTTTCTGACCGTGAAAGAAGAATTCAGACCGTCGTTTTTGCGAGCGATGCAAACACCTTCATAAACCTGAATACGTTCGCGGTCGCCTTCCTTAACTTTGGTATGAACTTTCAAGGTATCACCCGGCTTAAAGTTCGGGATGTTTTTACCTGCCGTGAGCTTTTCCATCTGCTCTTTTTCTAAGTTTTCGATAATGTTCATTAGTTTTACCCTTTTAATTATTTAAGTTCTCTATATACCTAAACCTTTTTAGAATCAAGATATTTCTTATAAAGGTCCGGCCGTTTGCGCTTTGTTACTTCCATTGCTTTTTCGTGCCGCCAATCGGCAATATTCTGATGATGTCCGCTTAAAAGAACCTCCGGTACTTCGCGTCCGTCCCAAACTATCGGCCGTGTATACTGCGGATGCTCGAGAAGTCCGTTTTCGAAACTTTCGTCGGCCGTCGATTCTGCGTTGCCGAGAACTCCCGGAATCAATCTGACAACCGCATCCAGCATAATCATAGCCGCCTGCTCGCCCCCGGTAAGAATATAATCGCCGATGCTGATCTCCTCGATATTGCGGGCTTCGAGCACACGCTCGTCAATGCCTTCAAACCGCCCGCAGACAACGGTAATTTCTTCTTCCAATGACAGTTCATGAACTTTAGCCTGGGTAAGAGGCTCTCCGCGAGGGGACATATAAATCAGACGGCCCTTGTCATAATTGGCTTTGAGTGCCGCATCGAGGACATCGGGACGCATAATCATACCGGCTCCGCCTCCGCAGGGAGTGTCGTCTACCGAACCGTGCTTATCAAAAGCATAGTCGCGGATATTGACGGTTTCGAGTTTCCACAGACCCTTGTCCAAGGCCTTTCCGGTTAAGGAACAACCGAGGAACCCCGGAAAAATCTCCGGGAATATGGTCAGTATTTTAACCTTCATCGGAAACTTCTTCCTCTGCATCATCTTGAGCAAAGTTCATTATCGTAGATTCAACAATAATAAAGCCTTCTTTAACATTCACGACCGGAACGTACTGCTTCGTAAACGGTATCATCTCCAACCGCCCGCTTTCTTTGAGCTTGAGTTCGAGAATGTCTCCGGCTCCGAAGTTATAAACTCCGGCAACCGTTCCCGCCTCCTTACCGGAAATCTTTTCCCTTACCGTCAAACCAATCAAATCGGCATGGTAATACTCGTCTTCTTCCGGTTCGGGCAAAGCGCTTTTGCTGACGTAGAATTCCGTTCCGACAAGCGTTTCGGCAAGGTTGCGGTCGTCTACGCCTTTAATCTTTACCCGCAGCAGTTCCTTGGAATGTCCGGTTACTTTGACGGAAAAAACCTTATCGCCGGCCTTGTTTTCAACCGGGCCGTATTTGTCGAGGTCACGGTCGACTTCGGTAAAGCTCTTAACTTTAACCTCGCCTTTAATACCGTGGACGCCGACAACCGCCCCCAAACAAATCCGTTCTAACTTTTCCATCTCTTTTTCCGGTTTAAAAAAGCTGTTTTCCTAAAAATAACAAAGCAAAAATCAGATTAAGCCTGAGCTTCTTCGGAAGCGGGTTCGGCAGCGGCCTGAGCAGCAGCTTCGGCAGCAGCGGCAGCTTTCTCGGCTTTTTCTTTCATTCTTTCCTGAGCCTTGGCTTTCGGAGCAGATTTCTTCGGCTGTTCACGGATTACCGGAGCAGAGCACAGACCGAGGGCAGACAGCATTTTCTGCATTCTTTCGGTCGGCTGGGCGCCGTTTCCGAGCCAATATTTAACTCTTTCTTCGTTGATGACGAATCTCTCTGCATGATCTTTCGGCAACAGAGGATTAAACGTGCCTAATTTTTCAATGAATCTGCCATCACGGGGAGCTCTCTGATCAGCGGCCACTACTTTGTAGAAGGGGCGCTTTTTGGAACCACCGCGGGATAGTCTGATACGAACTGCCATTTTTTTGTCCTTTCTTCAGTTAATTTAAGTTCCGGTATCCGCCTTATGGCTAAAACGGAAACCGATTACCCATTCCGCCGAGCATTCCGCCCAACGGACCATTTTTAAGGCCGGATAGGCCGCCCATGCCGGCCAAAGCCTTCATGCCGCCCATCTTGCCCATTCTCTTCATCATGGCTGACATCTGCTCATAAGACTTGAGCAGTTTGTTAACCTCATGAACTTCAACACCGGCGCCCGCCGCAATGCGTTTTTTGCGCGAGGCCTTGATTAAATCAGGATTACGGCGCTCCTTTGCCGTCATGGAAAGGATTATCGCTTCCTGCTTTTTGACCAGACTGTCGCCGACGCCGGCCTGTTCAATCTGGTTTTTAAACCTGGAAAGCCCGGGTATCATGCCGATCAGGCTGCCCATGCTTCCCAGCTTTTGAATCTGTCTTAACTGCGCAAGCATATCTTCCAGGTCAAACTTGCCTTTCATCATCTTCTGCGCCATTTTTTCGGCTTCGTCCCGGTCTACGTTCTCAATGGCCTTCTCGACCAAAGACACAACGTCGCCCTGTCCCAGGATGCGGCCGGCCAGACGGTCGGGATGAAACTCCTCGAACTCGTCTATCTTTTCGCCGGTGCCCAAAAACTTTATCGGTACGCCGGCAACCATCTTCATCGACAGCGCCGCGCCGGCGCGGGCCGAACCGTCGATACGCGTGAGCACAATACCGGTAATACCGACTTTTTCGTTAAATTCGCGGGCTACCGTACAAGAATCCTGACCAATCATCGCATCGGCCAGCAGCAGCGTTTCAACCGGATTGGCAATTTTTTTGACTTCGACGACTTCGTTCATCAGCTCTTCGTCAATGTGCAGACGACCGGCGGAGTCCAGAATAATAACGTCAAAGCCGCCCTTTCTGCCTTCGCTGATTGCCCTTCTGGTCGTTTCGGCCGGCTTTTCGCCTTTAATGACCGGCAAAGCGTAAACGCCTGTCTGTTCAGCCAGCTGCGCCAGCTGTTCCTGCGCGGCCGGACGATAAATGTCCAACGAAACCAGCATGACTTTCTTTTTGTTCTTCAGCCGGTTGGCGATTTTGGCCGAAGTCGTGGTTTTGCCGGAACCCTGCAAACCAACCATCAGAATACATGCCGGCGGAACGGCGTTCAAATTCAGTTCGGAACCCTTACCGCCGAGCAGTTTGACAAGTTCGTCATGGACAATTTTGACCACCATCTGCCCGGGCTGAATCGAACGGACAACCTTTTCGCCGACGGACTGTTCCTTGACTTTGGCAATGAATTCCTTTACCACCGGCAGCGAAACATCAGCTTCCAGCAGCGCAATGCGGATTTCGCGCATGGCGTCGTCAATGTCCTTTTCGCTCAAAACACCCCTGGAGGTAATTTTGGAAAAGACGGAACCCAGTTTATCTGTCAGCGTTTCAAAAATCGTTTTATTCCTTCTGCCTACAAAACCCGTACCTACATACTATTGCACGCAGGCGGCGGCCTGAGCGCTAACCTGTCGACATCGTGCCCCGAAACCGCGATGCTCCCTTGCACCCGTTTCAAAACCCGTGCCTACATACTATTGCACGCAGGCGGCGGCCTGAGCGCTAACCTGTCGACACCATGCCCCGAAACCGCGATGCTCCCTTGCACCCGTTTCAAAACCCGTGCCTATATACTATTGCACGCCAGTGTGCGAACCCTCGCTGACTGGCGGCACGCCTCGGCGTGTATAAGTTTTGGTCTTGTCCTTTGGTAAAAAACCTTATTAATTTTCTGCTTTATATAAGCTTTTGCGCCGAGAGTCAAGCAAAAAACAGCAAAGTGTTGTGTTTCAAAAATATTCGGGTATAATGCTTTTATGAACAATGACGTACAATATCTTTCTCCGTTTATGTTCGCCGCGGCAATTCTGGCGGTATTGTCGGCTGCGGCCGTCATCAGGCTGATTTCCAAAACGTTTTCCCGCCGCAGGGCTTTGCGGCATCTGCGTCATGACAGCGGTACGGACGACGAGGGAAAACTCCTTTTCAAACAGAAAATCCGCCGTTGTTACATGGTTGAAGAGCACCGCAACCGTGAAAAACTGAAGCGGCAGATTACCAAGGGAATTATGCTGGCTCAGACCTATCAGTTTCAGAAACTGCGTCATACGGACATTACGCACATTATCCGGCGGACGCTGCTCAATTTTCGTTACCGTTTTTTTACCAACCTGCGGCTGGCGCTTATTCGCAAAGCCCGCAGCAAGAAAGGCGGCACCGGCGGACTGACGCATATGCAGCAGACCGCCATCCGGGAAATGATGACCGCCATGGGATTAAAGAACTTCAAAAAGCAAAACCGTCCCGCCCCGGCAGAAACGAATCCCGAATGGCTGGCGCAGGAGGCAAGAATCAAGGAAATGAACATCGGCCTGGAGCGCAAAAATCTGGATAAACCGCCGGAAATACGCAAAGCAGCCGTACGCGCCGGATATTATGCCGACGACAGTCTGAAAAAGGTTATCGACGACTCTTGACAAAAATTTTGACACAATACATAATAAGTTTCTAACTCAGTATCTATTGTGTCACTTTTTAAATATATACTCATGAAACGATTATTTATTTTCGATGTCGACGGCGTTTTGTTAGACCTGTGGACATCAATGAGAGCTGTATTTGCCAATTATCACGGCATGTCATTAAGCGATGAAGACTGGGACAACATCATCGGGGATTTTCTGCATGATCCCAAGCCGTATCTGGAATTCGGAGACTATTTTCATCAGTCGCAGACTTTCAGAAACCTGCTGCCGATTAAAGGAATGCCCGAGCTGGTGTTTGAGCTGCGCGACCGCTGTTTCGACCTGGCCATCATCAGTTCCAGCGATCCGAACTTTGCGGCACAACGGCGCAAAAACATTGAAGAGCATTATGCCGACTGTTTTGAAAAAATCATTTGCGTCGGCATGAAGCAGACCAAGGAAGACGCCTTGCGGCAAGCCGCGGCGGGATATGACGAGGTTTTCTTCATTGACGACAATCCCCGCCACTTGTCAGACAGTCTCGGCATTGTTACCTGCCCGATCTGGAAAGAAAACCGACACCATCTGTTTTTATGGCAGGGCATCGACCACACCGGCATAAAGAAAGCTCAAAGTGCCAAAGACATTCTGAACATTGCTCTTGGCAAAAACTAAAAACCCCAAAAGAGCCGCAACAGCCAAACGCTGTTCCGGCTCTTTTTTTACGCGTTTTTAAGACTATATATCCGGCAAGGAGAACAACATGGCCTGGATTTATCTGATTACGGCGGCGCTGTTTGAAATCGGCTGGCCGCTTGGTTTTAAAATGGCGCATCTGTCGGAGCATAAAATCGTCTGGATCGTCTTCTCGGTGGCTGCCATGACCCTGAGCGGCGCATTCCTTTATCTGGCACAGAAACATATTACCATCAGCGTCGCCTACGCCGTTTGGACGGGTATCGGCGCCATGGGAACGTTTCTGCTCGGCGTTCTGGTTTTCGGCGACGGTTCCACCCTTTACAGCTGGCTCGGCGTCATTTTCATCATCAGCGGCGTCATTTTGCTGAAAATTTCCCATTTCGGCGCTTGATATCGTTCCGGCAATGTTTATTTAGAAGAAAAACAAACAACCGGGAGAAGAATGATGAAGATTGCCATTGTCGGCGGCGGCGCGGCCGGCACAGCCTGCGCCACGCGTCTGCGCCGTCTGAACGAAAATGACGAAATCGTCATTTTTGAAAAAAGCGGTGAACTGGCATTGTCCAACTGCGGCCTGCCGTATTTGCTTTCCGGCATTGTCGAAGACGGCAAAGCGCTTATCGGCACCACGCCGGAACAGATGAAACAAAAATACAACATCGACTGCCGCCTGAACGCGGAAGTCGAATTTATTAACCGGAAAGACAAAAGCGTCACGGTTAAAGGCCGGGAACCGGAAAGTTATGACAAGCTGATTATTGCCACCGGCGCCTATCAGCTGAGACCGGACATCAACGGCATTCTCGGCGAGCAGATATTTACCGTCAACAATCTGGAATCAATTTACAAAATCAAAGATTTTGTCAAATATAACCAGCCCCGGAATGTCGTGGTTGCGGGCGGCGGCTATACCGGCGTCGAAATGGCCGAAAACCTGATGCGCCTCGGGCTCAAGGTTTCCATCGTCGAAGCTTCGCCGCATTTGCTTCCGGGGCTTGACTACGATATGGCCGCCACGCTGCATAATTATCTGCGCGGCAAAGGTCTCAGGCTCTACCTTAACCGCCGCCTTACCGATTTCGGCGACAGCAGGGTTACGCTAGACAACGGTTTGACAATCGAATACGACATGGCCGTTGTTGCCACCGGCGTTCGTCCCGACCCGAAACTGACAATTATGTCCGATTTGGAAATCGGCAAAAGCGGCGGCATCAAAGTCGACGAACATATGCAGACTTCGGACAAAGACATTTATGCCGCCGGCGACGACGTCGAAGTTACGGATTTCATCACGCGGCAACCGGTTCGAATGGCACAGGCCGGGCTGGCCGTAAAGGAAGCTAAAGTCATTGCCGACCACCTGGGCGGTTTGGACAGCCGGTTTGAATATGCCCTCGGCACGTCGATCATCAAGGTATTTGAAATGACGGCAGCCTCCGCCGGCGCCAATGAAGAAAAACTGAAAAAGGCAGGCATTTCATACAAACATTTCAATCTTTACGGTTTTGACCATTCTGCCTATATGCCGGACAATGAACTTCTGCTGCTTAAACTGCTGTTTGATGCCGACGGCAAAATTCTCGGCGCTCAGGCAATCGGCAGAGGGAACGTCAGCAAAAGAATTGACATTCTGGCTCTGGCCATACAGAACGGAATGCATGCCGCCGGGCTTGAAAATGCCGAATTTGCCTATGCGCCGCCGTTTTCGGCAGGCAAAGACGTCATCAACAATCTCGGCTCCATGGCGGACAATCTTCTCTCCGGACGCGTCAAAACCGTTAATTACAAAGACCTGCTGGAACTTAAAGACGAAATTATGCTGATTGACATCCGCACACCGCAGGATTTTGACGCCGGACATATCGAAAACGCGGTAAATATCCCGCTGACCGCTCTCCGCAACAACCTTGACGCCATTCCGCACGAAAAGAAAGTCGTGCTTTACTGCCGCTACGGTGCCGGCTCTTATGCGGCGGCCAGAATTCTTGAAAACCGCGGCTTTGACAATATTTACATTTTAAACGGCGGAATGGAATTATATGGCGAAATTCTTCGCGACGAAGCCGAAACCGACGCTCTGACAAACTAAATAAAAGCCCCTCACCGAGGGGCTTTTATTTAAAGGAAGTATTCGCGGAGATAAGCCGGCAGGTCGGCAATATTAACGCGATGCTGTTCCATGGTGTCACGGTCGCGGACGGTTACGCTTTCCGGCTGATTTTCCAGCGTTTCAAAGTCAACCGTCACGCACAGCGGCGTACCGATTTCGTCATGGCGGCGGTAAGCTTTGCCGATATTGCCGGTATTCTCCAACGCGACACGGCCGATGCCGAGTTTCAGCAGATTCTGCTTAATCTCATGGCATTTGTTCATAATCGCCTCATTGTTCTTCTTCAGCGGGATAACGGCAACTTTAATCGGCGCCAGATGTTTTTTGAGTTTCAGCACGATACGGCTGTTGCCTCCGCCCAAATCCTCTTCTTCGTAAGCCTCGGTCATGACGGCCAAAACGCCGCGGTCAACACCCATGGACGGCTCAATGACGAAGGGAACGACCCATTTGTTGCTGTCGTCCATAATGCAGAGTTTCTGAGTTGAATCCGGGTTGGGATGACAATGCGACGTCAGGTTCATTTCCTCCTGCGCCTTGGTATGGTTGCCAAGGTCATAATCAGTACGATTGGCAATGCCTTCAAGCTCTTCCATGCCGTGCGGAAACTGATATTCGATGTCATAGCAGGCTTTGGCATAATGCGCGAGGTCCTCTTTCGGAGTCGTATAAATATTGATATTTTCACGCTTCAACCCCTGCTCTTCCCACCATTTGATACGGGCTTCCTTCCAATATTCATGCCATTTTTCGTCTTCGCCCGGCATAACGAAATATTCCAATTCCGCCTGCTCAAACTCGCGAACGCGAAAAATGAAGTTGCGCGGCGTAATTTCGTTGCGGAAAGACTTGCCGATTTGGGCGATGCCGAACGGCAGCTTGCGGGAAGTGGCATCAACGACGTTGCGGAACTGGGTAAAAATCGCCTGAGCGGTTTCCGGACGCAAATAGCCGAAAACCGAACCGTCGTCAACCGGACCGATGGCGGTTTTAAACATCAGATTGAACGGACGGGGCTCGGTCAGCTCGGTCGAGCCGCAGTTCGGACACTTGCCGTCTTTGATATGATCGGCGCGAAACCGTCCCTTGCATTTCTTGCAGTCGGTCATCGGGTCGGAAAAAGTGTCTTCATGCCCGGAATAATGCAGAACTTTGCGGTTGGTCAAAATGGCGGCGTCCAAACCCTCAATATCATCACGCTCATAGACCATGGCGCGCCACCAGGCGCTTTTGAGGTTGTTCTTCAGCTCGACGCCCAACGGACCGTAGTCATACACGCCCTGCAAACCGCCGTAAATATCGGCGTTTTGGAAAATAAACCCGCGGCGTTTGCACAGCGATACAAGCTGATCCATTGTTTTAGCAACCATTTTCTAAATCCTTGTCCATAAAATATTGATTAAATTTTAACTTATTTGTTGTAGTATAATTAAATTCAAAAAGCAAGGGAGATAATACAAAAATGGCTAAGAATTCAACCAAAGTCGCTTTGATTTATGACTTCGACGGAACGCTGAGCACCTGCGACATGCAGAACTACGGCCTGATTCCGGAACTCGGCATGAAACCGAAAGCCTTTTGGAAAAAAGCCAATCAATGGTCCGTCGACAACTGTGCCGATCAGGTTACCGGCAGCATGTATTACTTTACCAAAACGGCCAAAGAAAAAGGCGTCAAGCTGACGAAAGAAAACTTTTTTCGCTGCGGACAGAACATTGAATATTTTGAAGGCGTCGAAACCTGGTTTGAGCGGATTGACCGCTTCGGCGCGGCTTTGGATCTGGAAATCGAACATTATATCATTTCCGCCGGATATGAAGAAATTATCGCGGGCTGTTCCATCCGCAAATATTTTACCGACGTATTCGGCTGCAGCTATGCTTATGACGAGGAAGGCTGCCCGGTCTGGCCGGCCAGGGTTGTTAACTATTCGACCAAAACCCAGTATCTTTCCAAAATCAACAAAGGGCTCGGCAAACTGGAAGACCGCGCCGTCAACGAATTCATGCCTGACGACGAACGCCCGATACCTTTTACACGAATGATATATTTCGGCGACGGAATGACCGACATTCCGTCCATGCGACTGGTCAAAGAAAGAAACGGCAACGCCATCGCCGTCTATACGCCGAAAAGCAAAAACAAAAAACAGGCGGTCAAACTGCTTTCCGACGGCAGGGTCAATTTCGCCCTGCCCGCCGATTACCGCGAAAACAAGGATATTGACAAGGTTGTTAAAACCATTCTGGATAAAATCGCAACGGAACGGGACCTGGATGAACTCAAAGCCCGCGAGGAAAAGAAGAAAATAATTAAAAGAACCAAATAAAATGCTTGCAATAATGGATTTTTTAGCATAGATATAGAGCAAATAATTCCGAAAATGCTTGCCCAAGCATTTTAGCGTTATTGCGGCTGCCACCAGAAATGATTTGGAGTTGTTTTAAACGGCAGTTTTTTTAATGGGGTGTCGCCAAGTGGTAAGGCATCGGCTTTTGGTGCCGACATTCGTAGGTTCGAATCCTGCCACCCCAGCCACATTTTGCAAAGTCGTCATTTTGGCGACTTTTTCTTTATAAATCAATACGTTAGCAAATTCCGAAAATTTATGCCAGATATAGTTTTTTTTAAGATTCATCTTCGGACTACTTTTTATGATTTTTCTTATTTTTCAATAGATTATAAATTTTAGAGCATTTTTCATACTCAAAACCAACCTCTGCAAATTTTTACATAGATTGAATAAAAAATAACCTACTAACATCAAAGACAATAGGCTAAGTCGTTGATATGGGGTATTACTTCTTTTTATGTTTAGCACCTTTTTCTTTAACTTGTTTAGTCATATCATGGACATCAATACCGGACATCCGAATTCCACCTCCATCAATAAGTTGATATCGTACAGAAATTTCTTCAATGTATTTACTCTCCTTTATATTTTCATTTTTGTTATCACCACTCGGTTTATTTTTATCTGATGTTATCGGAGCAAAATCAACCAATGCGGTTGCACTACATACAACACTATGCTTAAAATCTTCATATAATGGCATTTTATTCCAGAAAGGAATATTTTTATATTCAGCAAAACCATCCATACCAACAACTTCTAGTTTATTTGTCTTTACAAAATTATTTGATACTCTTTCTATCATCCAATCTTGAAGTGTATCAGAGATATATTCAACATTAATATCACAAGCTGGTTGATAAGGATTATTTACTTTATGATAACTGTAAGATGTGAAAATTATAGTTATTAAAGCAACTATTGTTGCACCCTTATAAAACTTGTCATTATCCATTTAATATCTCCTTTTTTCTTTATCATATGGTTAAACTAACCACTTTGATATTAATTATAGATAAAGGTTATATTTGTTCTATAAAACATTCAACAATTTTTACATTCAAATTGTCTCTTTTATTTCTTGATTTAACTATAATTTATCTATAACTTAATCATATTAAGAAATAATCTGGACGGAAATATTTAATGCATACAATTCCGGATAATCTATTGATTTTTATAGATGGAAAAAACAAAACCTCTGAAATCAAACGTTTTGACATTTCTAAGCATAATGTTCGTTTTGTATTTTCTTTGAATAATAAAGTGTATACATATAGTAGAGATAGGGTTAAATTTAAGAAAAATGTCCTTAAAAGTGAAAAGGCTCAAAATATAAAACAATATTTTGAAAAGTTATCATTAAATTCTCCAATAAAAATTGAAGACAGTGATACATCCATACTAAATAATTATTTTAATAAAATCGAATGCATTTTAGAAGATGAAGAAGTTTTAAGTTATTATTTGGAAAAAAAACCATTAAATATAATAAATATAGATGAAAATAGCTTAATTTTCCCTTTTGGCATTAATTTAAGCCAACAAGGAGCTGTCAGAAATGCTTTTTTATCAAGAATTAGTATAATTCAAGGTCCTCCGGGAACAGGAAAAACTCAAACTATTCTAAATATTATTGCAAATGCAATTTTAAATAAAAAATCTATCGTGATAGCTTCGAATAACAATTCAGCCATATTAAATGTTCAAGAAAAATTGAAAAAATATAATTTAGATTTTCTGGTTGCAGTCTTAGGATCTAAAAAAAATAAAGAAAATTTTGTTTTATCTCAAACGGAGTATCCTGAGTTTTCCTGTTCTGAATTGTCAACGAAACAAATTAAAGATGAAATAAAAAAACAAAAAGAAAAAATAAACTCTGTTTTAGAACAACAAAATCGTTTAGCAAAATTAGAAACAGAATATACTCAATATTCAACAGAATATAAGCATTTTAAAGAAAATTTACCTGAAAATGAAATTGATATTGACTTGAAAACTAAACTAACTAAGAAAAATTCCAAATTATTATTTTCTTTATGGGCATATTTTTTAAATTTTGGAGATAATGATTTAAGATTTAAAGATAAATTTTTCTTTTGGATTAAATTTGGTTGGGAATGCTTATTTCTATTAAAAAAGAGATTAAGAAACAATATAAAAACAATACAAGACTGTTTCTATAGCAATAAACTTAGAGAGTCAGAGAGAGAAATCATCGAAATCAAGAATTTCCTTAAAGAACAGAAACTAAGCGATAACATTTCAAGACTAAGTGATTTTTCTTTGAAACTATTAAATAAATCACTATTTAAGAGAATTCATAACAAAAAGAGAAAACATTTTTCTATACATGACACCTATTCTGTATCATCTGCTTTTGTAGAAGAATATCCCATTGTACTAAGCACTCTATTTTCACTAAAAAATATTTGTAATAATGGTTTTGTGTTTGATTACTTAATTGTTGATGAAGCATCACAAGCTGATTTACTAACAAGTTTTATAGCAATGTCCTGTGCAAGAAACATAATTGTAGTCGGTGATCTTAAACAACTTCCCAATGTAATAACAAATGATGTAAAAGATTATTCTGAAAATTTATTAAAGAAATATCCTAAAATCAGTGAAGAATATTGGTTTCATTCAAATAGCTTACTTTCTTCCATTACAAATTTATATCCTGATGCACCAAGTGTGTTATTGAAAGAACACTATAGATGTCACCCTAAAATCATCGGATATTGTAATAAACAATTTTATAATGATGAATTACTACCAATGACTCAAGACAGCCAAGATTCTGATGTATTAAAAGTTATACAAACAGTAAAAGGAAACCACGCTCGTGGACATATTAATGAGCGTCAAATAGAAGTTATAAAACAAGAGGTATTACCTTTTCTAGAAAAAGATTATTCTATCGGTGTCATTTCCCCATATAGAGACCAAGTTACAGCTTTGCAAAAGGTTCTAGCTCAAGCTGTAGAAGTTGATACAATTCATAAATTTCAAGGAAGAGAAAAGGATATTATTATATTCTCTACAGTAGATAATGATGTATCCCCATTTATTGATAATCCAAATCTAATTAATGTTGCTGTATCTAGAGCTGTCAAAAAATTTTGGCTGGTTTGTTCTAATAATGAAACAGATAAAAATGATCAAATTCAAAATCTAATTAAATATATAAAATATAATAATTTTGAAGTGACAGAAAGTAAAATTCATTCAATTTTTGACTTATTATATAAACAATACACAAAAGAAAGAGAAGAATTTTTAGCAAAACATAAGAAAGTTTCAATATATGTTTCTGAAAATTTAGCTTATGTTTGTATAAAAAAATGTTTATCTGATATAGGAGTTTTAACTATAGATTTTGTTATTCATGTTCCTTTGCTTGATTTTGTTAAAATCACAGATGAATTTACAGATGAGGAAATCAGATTTATTAGAACGGATGCACATGTAGACTTTTTAATATACAATAAAATGGATAAAAAACCTATACTAGCTATTGAGGTTGATGGTTTCAAATATCATAAACAAAATTTCAAACAAATAAATCGAGATCAAATTAAAAATATAATCCTTGAAAAAATAGGATTACCATTATTACGTCTATCAACTACTGGTGCAAATGAAGAAGAACGTATAAAAAGTAAAATCAACGAAATCATAAAATAACATTTTTAACAACAATTAATCCGCGAATTGCGAAACCACTCCAGCCACAGTTCAAAAATCGTCAGAAATGGCGATTTTTTTCTTTTATTTTCAATGTTAAGCAAGTTCGAAAATTAAAATTTCATAGCGGCATATTTTAGAATTAATTTAATGATTTATACAGAAGCAGCCCCGAATAAAAAATATCCGAGGCTGTTTCGTTTTAGTGATTTAACGCCAGATCTCCGGGTCTTACATTCGCTTTCGCTCTGTTCGCTCCGAAGATGACATTTTTGCGTCAAAATAAATTTTGACAGGATTTTCTAGAATTTATACTTAGCGTTAATCAAACCTGTGTGGTCTTGGTAGTCCTCACGGAATTTGCCTTCGTAACCAAGCGAAAGTTCAACATTGTCGTTGACTTCTGCGGTTACACCGGCACCAAATTCCATACCGAAACGGTCAAGGGCTTCGCCGTCAACCGCATAAGCCGAACCATTTGCCAAAGTTACAACCGAATTAACATCATCGTTAAACAGATCATAGGTTGCGGCAATTCTGGCTTCCGGCTTGATATTCATACCATTGGACAGCTCAAAGTTTTTGCTGACCTTTGCTCCGATGACACCGGTCAAAATATCGCTGTCATTAGCAGAAACACGCTGGTCGGCAGAATCTTTATAAGCGTCCTGCTTGATATGAACGTAACGCAATCCAGCTTCCGGTGTAATGCCTAAGCCGTTGACATTCATATCGTAACCGGTCATTGCCTGCAAGCCAAAAGTTTCGACATCGTAGTCAGCCTTAACGCCAACTCCGGCAACACTCTTGCTTTCTTCATAATCAGACCAGCCATAGGTCGCAATACCGTTTACATACCAGTTTGACGGTTTATATTCGCCATATAAGATTGCCGTATGCGTATCAACATCGGTTGAACGCATAAAACCGTCAATATCGGTGTTGGTATAAGCATAACCAATACCAACCTTAGTATCATCGGTTACAAACTTCTCGGCACCGAAAGCAATACCGGAACTGTCTGCATCAAAACCTTTAGCTTTGGAAGTATCGTCCAGTTTGGATTTATTGAACAAGCCCTGAACCCACATGGCTCCACGTTTGAAAATACTGTCACCGGAAGCCATACCTTCACCGCCGGTTGAGATTGAACCACCGGTTAAACGTGTCCCGACGGTACCAAAGACCTGGTTGGCTGTTTCCGTCTGAGTTTTCTGAACCATCGGCGCAACCTCCGGAGCAACTGCTGTCAAGGCATCAACATAAGCTTTCTGTTCGGCAGCATCTGTGCTGTTGGAAAGCTGTGCCAATTTCTCCGTAACAGACGCGGCAACCGGAGAGCTGATTGAGGCACTGACACTGTCCCAAGCCTCGGCTGTTCCGGCATTGTTGGCTGAACCGCCGGCATCGGCAACAGTATCAGCCGCGGAAGCAACAGAAGTGACCTTAAATGTCCCGTCGCCATTGTCAGCAAACTCGTAACGGGAATTTTTGCTTAAATTGGCAAACTTACCTTCGATTTCAACTTCGTCGGAATCCTCACCGTTAAACAATTTTAAGGTTGTGGTTTCGCCTTTAGCCAAAGCGGCACCGTTTAAGGTCATATTCAAATTTGTACCGTTTTTGCTGATGTTGATATAGTTGGCATAAATTTTGCCATAGGTGTCTTTATCGGTAACAGTAAAGGCCAAAGTTGAATTGTCCTTGAAATGAACACCTTCACCATCAACTCCTTTGTCACCGCCGGAATGCAACGCATTAGTCCCGATATCAAGCGTTGCGCCTTCTCCTACGACAACGCTGGAAGCTCCGCCGTTAATTTCCTTGTCATAAACCATGGTGCCTTTTTTGATTTCAAAAATATCCAGTCCGCCGATAGTACCGGAAACTGCCTGACTCAAAGAGTGGCTGTCTTCAAAAATCAGACTGACGGCTTCAACATCACCGTCAATATTGGCACCGGAATTTTGAAAATGAATTTTGCCGCGGTCATCGCCATTAATGTTGGCAACCAACTTTCCGCCCAAATTAATCTTAGTATTATTATCATAAACATTCAGCGTGGCTTTCTGTGCTTGGCTCATATCTTCCGATATTGCCTTGGCAAACAACGTTGTACCGGAAGCAATATTAAGTTCTGCACCGTTGGCAATTTTTATATTGCCGACAGAAGCGATTTCTGCCGAAGAACCGCCGGCATTTATCGTTCCGCCGGTAATATTTATATCGCCGCTTGCTGGTTTGCCGTCCTCACTCTGATAGTCACCGCCTCTGACTATCGACGAATCTTTGAGGGAGATTGTACCGCCGCTGATATTTATACTTCCAGTTTCGCCGTCATGGAATATTGCGGAACCGTTTTCCAAAGTAAACTCCCCGCCGCTAATGTCCAAATCTCCGGAATTCTCGCGCCCCAGCGAACTCTCATTCATCTTAAATGTTCCGCCGGAAACTGTCATGGCAGCACCTTTCTGTGAATTGCCTTCTGCTGCTGACATGGCCGGATAAGTGCTGATATTGGAATTATTCATTTCAAATGTTCCGCCGGAAATATTAAATTTACTGCCGTCATCAGCATTGCCGTATACAAAGATTTCTCCCGTATCCAGCTTTATCGTACCGCCGCTGATATCAGCCTCTTTAGCGTTCAGCGTTGATCTCCATTCAGCTTCATTTTCCTGTTTCAGCGTCAGTTCTCCGCCCGTTTGAGTATATTTACCGTTAACGAACATAAAAGGCTTCTCTGTATCATCCGCAACATTGGAATTGATGACAGACAAAGAGGCATCATCTGCCAGAGAAACATTGCCTTTAACTTCCAAAGCTTTAGAAACATCAACTTCTTCAGCTTCCGGCTTTACAATAGCCTGAGTTTTTACATCTAATGAGGCCGTTCCTGATAAATTTATGTTTCCCGAGTGTGAAACCGAAACATCCGAACGCTCTACAACATAGCTTCCCGATGTTAGATTGGTTGCATCCGTCGGAAGATTTTCCGCAAAAGCATTATGGCCGCAAGTCAGCGCCACCAATGCCGTTGTCATTAATAAAGATTTTTTCATACGATTAAACATCCTTTTTCTAACCAGTTAAAAGAAAACCCGCTTTTTAAAGGCGGGCGGATGTTCGAAAACCGTATAGACTCAAACGGCTCGGCTTATTTGGCTGAGCCTTATTCACCGACATCCGTCCAAGTAGAATCAGAAGTCGGCACAATTTAAAGTCGTGTGCACACGACTAAGTCTATAAAAGGGTTTTCGACGCCCTAAGCAGTAAACTGCTCGATTTCACTTTATAAAGTAAATGTGTTAGAATCAAGCTAAATCATCAAAAACCCTCTGGATATTTTTAAATAAGCCGGTATAATCTCTTTGTAAGAGGCTGAATTTATGATAAAAGTATATATTGTACCAATACGGAACGGAAAATGAGAAAGATCCTGTACCTGTTAATTTTACTGTTTTTGTCTGCCCCGGTTTCAGCAGCGGACAATTCGGCCGTGATTATGAACGTCAAAACCTATATTTATCACAGTCCAACCTGCAAATGGGCAAAACGCTGTACCAAGAATTGCATAAAAACCACCAAACAAAAAGCCCAAACTCAAGGAGCCAGAGCTTGTAAAGTCTGCGGCGGATAAATTTATATACAATAAAGTTTTACAATAATTCCTTGTTTTTCAAGCGTTACAAGACTTTGAGCCTGGACTTTTATTTTATACTCAGCCACATGGAAGGGAAGTGATTGTTGTTCATTGAAAAATAAATGCTTTTTTATAATTTTGTTGCAAAAATTTCAACCTAATATAAACTGTTCCCAATATCGTTAATAGAGTATCATAATAAAGTACTATGACTGGTTTGAACTTTACATTATTACAAGAAAAAACACCGCAGTTGTATCAAATTGCAACTTTTGCGGAAGAATATGTATATTCGGACCCTCAATCATCAATAGCCAAAGCACGTTTATTTGCAGAACGAATTGCAACTATTCTTTATAAGGCATATCACATTGAAATGCCGCAAGCATCTTCTTTTGCAGATTTATTGCAAAATGAAGAATTTAAAAAGATGATACCTTCTGTCATCTTGTATAAGTTGAATTTTATCAGAAAAGTAGCAAACGGAATCGTTCATGGTGGTGATGCTAAATCTGCTCAGGCATTACAGCTTTTGCAAGAAATTTACGAAGTTTCAAAATGGTTTGCGGCTATTGCTCTAGGCGTAAAAGCGCAAGATTATCCTGATTTTATAGCTCCTAAGCCCAGAAGGCAAATTATCAATGAAGAAAAAATAGATGCTGCTAACCTTAAACTTCAAGAAACATTAGATGAACTTGAAAAAGTAAAGCTGGAATTAGCGGCAGTTAAAACGGCTAAAGAAAGTGACAAAATTGCCGTTGATGAATTAAAATATTCAGAAGAGCAGACACGCAAACATTTGATTGACGCAATGATCCGTGCTGCTCATTGGAATATATCAATGGATGGAAGCAACACTGATGAGGTCGGTCAAGAAGTCGAAGTAGACAATCAACCGACCCCAACAGGCAAAGGACGATGCGACTATGTTTTATGGGGAAAAGACGGATATCCATTAGCTGTGATAGAAGCAAAAAAAACTTCAAAAAATGCAGATAAAGGTAAAAAACAAGCTTCTTTGTATGCTGATGCTTTAGAAAAACAATATGGTAAGCGTCCGGTAATTTTTTATACGAACGGCTTTGAAACCAAGATTTGGGATGATGCTAACAAATATCCACCAAGAACCGTTTGGGGAATTTATTCTCGCGATAGTTTGGAAAGATTAATTTATCAAAGGGACAAAGGCGATATTGCCACAGCCCAACCAGATCCAAATATTACAGGTCGAGATTATCAGATTAGAGCTATTAAAGCTGTTTGTGAAACTTTTAGCAAAAAGCAAAGAAAAGCATTAATTGTTCAGGCAACAGGAACCGGCAAAACACGAGTTTCTATTGCGTTAAGCAAATTATTGCAAGATACGGGATGGGCAAAGAGAATTTTATTCTTATGTGACAGAAACGCTTTGGTTAAGCAAGCCAGTCGTAATTTTAACACTCTTCTAAATTCTGTTCTGTCTTCGGTTTTAAAAGGTAGTAAAGACCAGTATGCAGATATTGTCTTTTCGACATATCCGACAATGATGAATCAATATGCAAAGTATAACGTTGGTTATTTTGACTTAATTATTGCAGATGAATCACACCGTAGTATTTATAACGTATATGCTGATATTTTTAAATATTTTGATTGCTTGCAAGTAGGACTGACAGCAACGCCGGTTGATTTTGTAAATCGCAATACGTTTCAGCTTTTTAATTGTGAAGAAGGAAAACCAACCTTTTATTATTCTTTGGAAGAGGCAATCGAACAGGGATATTTGGTGGATTATGTCGCTTATCGATATGATACACAGTTTTTGCGTAAAGGGATTCACTATAACCAACTAAATCCAGAACAAATAAAAGACTTGGAAGAAAGCGGTGATATTGATAAAGAATTGTCGGTTGAAGCCAGATCTATTGACACACAGGTAATGAATAGACCAACAACCAAGCTAATTGTTCAAAATCTTATGGAAAACGGCATTAAAGATGCTGATGGTCAGACCATCGGCAAGACCATTATTTTTGCCCGCAATCATGATCACGCGGCTTTTATACTTAGCATCATTGATGAGATGTATCCGCAATATGGCGGCAAGATAGCAGCCGTTATTGATATATATGATGGTCGAGCAGAAAGTTTAATTGATGATTTTTCAGATAAGGATAGTCCTCTTAAAATAGCCATTTCTGTTGATATGATGGACACCGGCATTGATGTGCCGGAAGTTGTAAATTTGGTATTTGCGAAGCCGGTAAAGTCTAAAGTTAAGTTTTGGCAGATGATTGGTCGCGGAACCAGATTATGCAAAGATTTGTTTGGCCGGGGAAAAGACAAACTATATTTTAAGATTTTTGATCATTGGCAGAATTTTGCTTATTTTGAGCAAGACGATAATAAAAAGAAGCAGATTAAAGCTCCTGAACAAAAGTCTTTAATGCAGAAGATTTTTGAAAATCGCATGGAAATATGCAAATTGGCACAATCTCAACAAAATTCTGATATTCAGCAACAGATGGTTGGCCAACTTTCAGATATGATTAACCAGTTGCCTGAAAATAGCATATCTGTAAAAGAAAAATGGAAAGAAAAGCGTTTTTTTGCTAAAAAAGAAAATCTGGATTTTACAAAAGCAGATACGGAAGTTCGCTTAAAGGCAGATTTAGCCAAATTGATGCAATGGATAGATATTCAAGGGCATGCACCAAGTTTTCGCTTTGATAATTTGGTTACGAGCATAGAGAAGAGTATATTACAAAAGAAACCTTGTGAAGATTTGCAGCAAAAAATAATAGAAAAGGTTGCTTTGTTGCCGATAAATTTATATAAGGTTGCAGCAAAACAAGAAACTATAAATAAGGTATTGTCGCCTGAGTTTTGGCAAAATGTAACCTTTGCGGGTTTGGAAGAAATACGTCAGGATTTGCGCGATTTGATGTATTTGGCAGAAGATGACGGAAATCAGGTTTTGCCACCGAGAATTTTGAATATTTCGGAAGATGAAGGTCAAATTGTATTTGAGCGGGTGAAAAAGCTCTATCCTAAGGGATTAGATGCATATAAACGTCAAATTACCGATATTTTGCAGAATATCATAGATACTGAGCCGGTTATTCAAAAAATAAAATCAGGTCAAGGTCTAACCGGTAAAGATTTTGAGCAAATCCTATCTTTGATTATGGTACAAAATCCGTCTTTAGATAAACAAACTTTGCAAGAGTTTTTCCCATCTACGGAAAAATTGGAACAAGTTTTAATGACCATTTCAGGCATGGATGAGGCTTATATCAAAGCCAAATTTGCTGATTTTGTGCAAAAATATCATTTAACCGCAAGACAAAACCAATTTTTATCAATGTTGCAAAACCAGATTATCGCTAATAATGGCATAAATTTTGCAAGATTATATCAAGCCCCGTTTACATCGCTGGATAAAGACAGCATCGACGGCGTGTTTAGCAGTGTCCAAGCAGATGAACTGTTTGAGATTTTGGATAATTTTAAGATTGAAGAGACAAGAGCCGAATAATGACTTATCAAGAGTTTAAGCAAAAAGTAGATGCATTGTGGGAAAAATTTTGGACAGGCGGTATTACAAACCCGTTGTCAGTAATTGAGCAAATTACTTATTTAATCTTTTTGAAAATGCTTGATGAGCAAGAAGATAAAAAGGCTCGTATTGCCAAATTGACACATAAACCCTACAAAACAAATTTTCCTAATTTCAAAATCAATCCTTTTGATAAAAATTCTCCCGAAATTAAAGGGGAAGACGTTCGTTGGCGTAATTTAAGACAAAAAAGCGGAGATGACTTATTAAATACTATGAGAGATAAAGTCTTTCCATTTTTGAAACAATGTGATTTTTCTAATACCAAAGCCGGAGCATATTTGAAAGATGCTTATTTATTGATTAACAAACCGTCTTTATTGAGTGCCGCTATCAATGATATTGACGATCTTCCTTTGGAACAAGATGATATTAAAGGCAATTTGTATGAATATCTGTTAAGCAAGCTTTCAACAGCCGGCATTAACGGACAATTCAGGACACCAAGACACATCATCAAGATGATTGTTGAATTGGTAGATCCTAAAAAAAATGAGCGTATCGCTGACCCTATGTGCGGCACCGCCGGTTTTTTGGTTGCGGCATTAAATCATATTTTGCAGAAAAACAGTTCCACTTCAGGGCAAATAACCGATGATTACTATGCCGGTGATTTGCTTTCTGATGCAGATCGTAAATTTATGCAAAAGGAAATGTTTTATGGTTTTGACTTTGATGCCAGCATGTTACGTGTTGCTTCAATGAATATGATGCTTCATGGTATAGAAAACCCAAATATTTTTTATCAAGATGCTTTTTCGCAAAACTTTTATGAACGTAATCCGAAACAAGCTAAATCTTATTTTGATGTGATATTAGCCAATCCGCCGTTTAAAGGCTCTTTGGATTATGATGACGTTTCGTCTGATTTGTTGAGCAAGGTCAGAACCAAAAAGACCGAAGTTTTGGCTATTCCATTCTTTTTAAGACTTTTAAAATCAGGTGGCAGAGCCGGCATTATTGTTCCGGCAGGTATTCTGTCCACAGAAAATAAGGCTTATAAACAAGCCCGTAAGCTGTTGGTTGAAGACAATCAGCTTGATGCGGTTATTACTATGCCTTCCGGTATGTTTAAGCCTTATGCCGGCGTGGCAACGGCGGTTTTGTTGTTTGCCAAAGGCGGAAATGCCGATAAAGTCTGGTTTTATGAAATGGAAAATTGCGGCTTCAGCCTTGATGACAAGCAAACACCGATAGATGATAATGATATTCCCGAGGTTATAGAGTTTTACAAAGATAAAAGAGAAAGCAAAAAGTCTTTTAACGTAAGCAAAGAAGAATTGGCTGCTCAAGATTATTCGTTATTGCCTTCTAAATATAAAGAAGTGGAATATAAGCCCCGTGTGTTTGAACATACCCCGCAAGAGTATGTACACATGATTATCGAATCAGAAAAGAAATCTTTAAAGATGTTAGAAAAACTGCAAAAAATGCTGGAGGTAAAACATGGTTAACCAATTACCTCAAGGCTGGAAAGAAGAAGAGTTAGGAAAACACGCCAATATAAAAAGAGGAAGCACTATAACTAAGAAACAAGTTGTACATGGTGATTACCCTGTAGTTGCAGGAGGTAAAGAGGCAGCATATTATCATAATGAGTATAATAGACAACCTCCTGTCATTACGGTATCAGGTTCAGGAGCGAGTGCTGGTTATGTGAATTATTGGGAAGTTCCTATTTTTGCATCGGATTGTAGTACGATTGAAGAAAAAGATTTAAATATTAAATATATTTATTATTTTCTGAAAAGCAGGCAGCAAGAACTTTTAGATAAACAGGTAGGTGTTGCAATTCCGCATGTTTCACCTAAAGATATATACCCTTTACTCATTTCTTATCCCACAGATAAAGATGAACAACAATATATTGTAAAAACTTTAGACGCAGTTGCAGAAATGATTAAATTGCGTAAAGAAACCATTCAATTAACCAAAGACCTTATCCCCGCCATTTTCCAAGAAATGTTTGGTGATCCAGAAAGAAAAATCTGTTTGGCAGATGTCGCAACAATAAAAGGAGGAAAAAGACTGCCTTATGGAGAACAGCTACAAGATGAAATGACAGTTCACCCATATATTAGAGTTGCAGATATGGTAAATAATACAATTAAGAAGGATAAATTAAAATATATATCCGACGTAATATATAATAAAATACAGAATTATACAATTTCCTCAAAAGATGTGTATATATCTATTGCAGGAACAATAGGTCGAGTTGGACTTGTTCCTGATAATTTAGAAGGAGCCAATTTAACAGAAAATGCAGCAAAAATAGTTTTAAATGAAAATAAAATTAATAAGGTCTTTTTGGTGTATGAATTATTAACAGATGTTTTGCAATCACAGATTAAATCGCTTACTATTCAAGCTGGTGTTCCTAAATTAGCAATTTCAAGAATAGAGAGTTTAAAAATATATTGTCCTCCATTATCAGAGCAGGAGGAATTTGCGGATAAATTTGAACAAATTAATAAGTATATTGTTGCTCAACAAGAGGAATTAGAGTATTTTGAAACTTTATTCCAATCTTTGTTACAAGAAGCTTTTACCGGTATTCTAACTTGGAAATTTCCAAGAAAGGAAAGCAATGACTGATAAAATAAGCAACATAGAAGAAATTAAGGGTATTCCAGAAGGAAGTATTGCTTTCCCAGAGACAGAAAAGTCTTATACCATTGCAAAAGAAACCGAATGCCCTGTGTGTGGTGCTAAAGCCAAAGAATTTGTTAATTCACAAGCTTTTGATGGCTTGAGACTAGATTGTCCTAACTGTGGCCGCTTCGACATCACACGCACATTACGAAATATTGCAGGCTTTAAAAACCTGTCTCAAAATGAGAAGAATAAAATCTCTGCCTATCTTAAAGAATATTATACTGATTTTAATAAAGAATTTTTATTGTCTTCTGTAAATTTTGCGCAAATTTCTTCAATCCCCGGGAATTTTATTGAAGAGGCCGGACAGAGATACAGAGAAAAAGGAATATCTTATGATCGTTCACTTTATGAGTTTGCTCATCAATATAAAAATTTAAGGTTACCTAAAAAACTAGAACAATCTTTTCACGAACTAATCCAAAAGGTTGAAGAACAACTTCCTGCCGAACAATGTCGCACGAACGCGATAAATGCTGAGTTGATGAAAAAGATTGTACAGTCAATTAAGGGTAATAACTATATCGTCGATTTAGCTGCTGGTTTAGGTGGTTTGGTTTGGCAACTTGATCATATTGATTGTATTCAAGATATTAATAGCGATGTTTTAGAAGTAGCTGAATTTATAGCTCACCAAAACGAAAATTATAATGTTTCCGTACGGCTGTTAGATAGTATCAAAGAGCCTTTGCCCAATGAGGGAAAGGGTGTATTTTTGTTTGATCCACCTATGGGATTACAGAGAGAAAGACCTCAGGAATGGGAACAATTTGAAAAAAGTTCTAGAGTTGGAATGGCTGAAGCCGGATCTGCGATTGCCGGATACAATCTTCTGTCAATATTGGATATTGTTGGGAAAAACTATAAGAATACTTCTTCATATACAGAAATTCTATTTATTATTAACTTTTTACTCCGCGCTGCTGATGATGCATATTTTATTTGTTTGGTTCCAGAAACTTTTCTAACTAAAAATGAAAATGAATACAACAACTTAAGAGCCTATTTGATTAAAAATAGTTTGCTTGCGGTCATCAAACCTCCCGCATCTTCGGGTATTAATACTGTCGTATTGTATGGTCAAAAGAAACGAAAAAAAGATAATCAAGTAAAACTTATCACGACTAAGAAATATGATTACCAAGAAATAGTTGATTATATTTTTGAAGATAAAGAGATTAAGAACGAAGATGTCAAATCAGATGTTTTTAATTCAACAGAAATCACTGAGCCGTATTTAATAAAAATGCCGGCTATTGTTGAGAGTAAAGACCATGTGTATATTCCTCCTGAAAAAATTATTAAGGATATAATTAATAATGAAAATCTATTGAATGAAAAGAAAAAGCCAATTATTTCTAAGGAAATTTTACAACACAAAATATTTATTGAAGAAAATAAAAAAGAAATTAAAGAAGATGCAAAAGTTTGGTGGGGAAACGCAAAAGAGCCACAAAAGTTACGAGAGGAGTTAAAAAATCAAGGTTGTTCAGATTTCCAGTTATGTATTCAATTGTTTTCTTCTTTAGGTTGTTTTAGAAAAGAAGAAGCAAAACAGGAGTTTGATATTTCTTTGTTGAATACATTTATCGATATGTCTTGTTTTTGCTCCCTACTTGCGTACGGGATTGTTAGAAAAGAAGAAAATAAATATATAATTGATACGCGTAAACCTGAACAACAAAATTTTACACTGGAAGCAGACGATATAAAAAAGGCTTATGATGTATATCTCAAACCAGATAAACAAAAAGGAGAGACTTTTGTTTTGTTGGCTTATACAGATGAGTTTGTGAAAAAAATTTATTTTGATTTATGTCGGTATTATATTTCAGATAAAGATCAAAACTCCACAGAGATTTATTCTTCAAAAAGAGCAGACATTTTGAGAGCTTTGAAAATATTAGAAAAATTAGGCTTGGTTAGGACACAAACGACAAATGATCAATTCATTTATAGTCATAATGTGCCTCGTTATTATTTTGAGGGGAAATGGATATATGACTAATAATCAATTAACTAAAATAGAAATTGATAACTATAAGGCATTTAATGGCTTTGTTATGAGATTGTGCCCTAAGGAAGGATTGAATCTGAATCTGTTAATTGGTCGAAATGGTTCCGGTAAAAGTTCTTTTTTAGATGCTTTAGCTGAAATTGCTTGTAATAATTTGACTTCTGCCCCTGATAAATCTGTTGATAATACAAGTTTTCAATATGGTCTAACGCTGAAATCGGGAGAAAATAAGCAGGAAATAAATAATATTCAGAAAACTGCAACCGGTTTATGGGATAAGGTTGTGCGTTTTTATACCGGTTATACTGAACGAGCATTTGAAGAAAAAAATCAAAATATAATTTCTGGAAATTCAGAAACCTTCAGAAAGGCTCTTTGGGCTTATTTGGCTGGTGGTTTCAATACTCAAGATGATAATTGGCATAAACTTATTAACTTGATTTTTAATAACAATTTCACAAAAGAGCCAATAAACACACTTAATATCAAAGCGTTATGGATAGATACTATTAATATTATTACTAAAGAATCGCTTGATGATGGCGAAACAGAGGTAGATGATTTTATAAAAAATAATTTTGAAAATGAACCTGATGTATGTTTACCAATGGCTTCAGAAGAAGATAAAGATGTCAGAAGAAGTTTTTGGACAATGAGGGCTAATGGCATATTAGCTAAAGGTGTAAGAGATAATCCATATGTCTTTTTTGAACAATTTTGTAATGCTTTTAAGCAAAACAAAATAGATAGATGTGGTTTTTTATACGAATTAAATGGAAAAGATGAAACTTTTGAAGAGCAGTTTTTAAGTGACGGTGAAAACGGCTTTATGTCAAGATATGCTTTGCTTTACCTTATTTCAAAGACAACTAATGAAAAGTTTCTTATATTATTGGATGAGCCAGAAACACATTTTAATGAACATTGGAAACGATATTTTTTGAAGCTCTTGTGCGATGTGTTAGCTCAAAAAGATACAGATGTATTTGTTGCAACTCATTCAGCAATGCTTGTATCTGATGTAAAAAAGCACGAATTACATCGTTTTGAATTAAATGATAATGAAATTATCAGTAATGATTGCTTATTAAATTCTTATGGAGCCAATATCATAGATATAGGTCAAATCTTGTTCAAAATGGAAGGAAACATTGGAGAACGAGCTAAGGATGAGATTGAAAAGCTCTTAAATTCAAATTCTAAAAAAGATATAGAAAAGATAGAACGTCTGCTTTCTGAAGTAGGTCCCGGTGAATATCGGTGGCGTTTACGAGCAAAACTTTTAGAACTAAAAAAACAAAGCTAAAAATGCGAAACAAAAATTTAAAAATATTCAATGACTATTTACAATGTCTTTTAAGACAAGAGATGTTGGTTTTACGTAAAAAAATTGAAAAAGAACATTATGACTGGAAAATAATAAGAAATGCCATATATAACGATTGTCGTTTTTTTGAAACAGATATGGAATTTGAATTTAATACCTATTTAAATACTTTAGAAGCAGATAAACAACAGCAATTAAACAAGATTGTTTACAATGTATTAAATAACGTCTTTGCTCATAAAATGAAAAGTTTCCCATCTAAATTTAAGAAGAAATTAAGAGGAATTTTGCCCGATATTACTCCTAAACAATTTTTTAATCTCAATTACTTTGATACTAATGAACATAGATGTTGTTTGTGCGGAAGATTACTTGATCATGACGCTAAAGAGTTACCAGTAGCAGAAATTGAACATTTATTTCCTCAATCAAAATTTCCGCAGCTTATTTTGTGTATTAATAACTATATTCCATGTTGCTCGAATTGCAATAAGATAAAAAAATCCAGTTTTTTTAATTGCAAGAAAGAATTTATTGAGGATTTACAAAAATTAGGTAAAAGTTTTCATCATCCTTTGTTTTTTTGGAAACTTTTTGATGTTAATTTTGACTATAATTTGCCTGCAGTAAAAAAATGCAATATTGTTCAGTATTATAAAATTAATGAACGTTTTAATCAAATTCGTCATTATATGTATAGCAATCTCTTTAATTTGGCAAAATATCATAATATTGAAACTCCAGAAGCATTAGAGACTTTTCTTGAAAGTTGTCAAAATGCCAATATGCAGGAAATGGTATCAGACTTTTCTTTGAATAATCATCCTAAATTATGGCATGACTTTATTGATTATGTTCTGTATGATTATAATAATCTCACAGCCCTCTGGGAGGAAATCAAGGAATATAATAAATTAAAATATTATTGCTAATTATGTAAGTTTTATATAATCCCTGACGTTATTCGTCCGCACATTTTTTATTTCAAAAAATCTGTCACATATTGCCAAATTCTTTTATATATATTTTATATGTTTCGTTGAATATGTTGTCTATGTACAATAAAATGAAGAACTGCATGAAAACATTACAACAATCAAGTTCTCTCCGTGAGCAAAGTTCCGTTATGTCGTTTTGAACCGACATATTGACATAAGTATTGTGAGCCACTCTATTGCGGCATTTTATAACTCTATGTCTTTTTTTAATATCAACTTAATCCAATGCTGCAAATTATATTCGCCGTAATAAACTTTAAAATTCTCCATACTTTTACCTCAAACAACCAATAAGAGAATACCGAAGATATTTATATCGTCATACAACACAAACGTCAAGTAATGCTGCAAATGCACATCAATTTTACAATCATCCTGTTCCTACAATCTTCGGCAAGGCGATATCGTTATATTGACTTTAGCCGATTTCACGCATAGACTTTTGACAACGGAAGAAAACTGCAACTGTTTGGCGCAGGAAGCGTTTATTTTCAGGAGGAATTTATGAAAAAAATCGGAATTATCGGAACAGGGATTTTCGGCACAGCCTTAGCTTTAACCGCGGCACGGGCGGGATGCGACGTTCTTTGCTGGGACCGCAATTCCGACGTCATCGACGCCATAAGCCAAAAACATCTCAATACCAAACATCTGCCGAACATCCCCCTGCCCGACGCCATAAAATCGACTTCCGAAATTGCCGAAGTTTTCGATTTTGCGGATATCGTTCTGCTGTCCGTATCGGCGCAGGCAACGCGCTCAGTCCTGCGGCAGATAAAACCCTTTATCAAAACAAACACCGTTATTGTTCTGTGTGCCAAAGGAATTGAAGCGGAAACAGGAAAAATGCTGTCGGAAATCGCCGAAGACGAAATTCCTGCGGCAACCATTGCCGTTCTATCCGGTCCGGGCTTTGCCGTTGACATTGCTCAGCGCAAACTGACGTCCGTAACCATTGCCTGCGCCAAAGACGGTCTTGCCGCACAGCTTACCGACATGCTTGCCACACCCTATTTTCGGCCATATACCACATCCGACATGATTTCACCGCAAATCGGCGGCAGCGTCAAAAATGTTATTGCCATCGCCTCCGGTGTTATTGAAGGTGCAGAATTCGGCGACGGCGCACGGGCAGCACTGATAACACGCGGACTTAACGAAATGGGCCGCCTCTCCAGTGCTCTCGGCGGCCGCCACAGCACCATGATGGGCATGTGCGGCCTCGGCGATCTGGTTTTGACCGCCGGCTGCTCCCAATCCAGAAATTTCAGTTTCGGATACGAAATCGGCATTCGCGGCGAGGCGCGAAAACTGATTGAAGAAAACACCCGCACCGTCGAAGGCATTTATACGGCTCAAGCCGTCGTAAGACGCGCCTGCGAACTGGGAATAGAAATGCCCATTTGCGAAGTGGTAAACAAAGTTCTGTTTGCGGGCATTTCCATAAAGTCGGCGATGGAGAGCCTTATGTCCCGCCCATATAAAGAAGAAGGCTTCTGACAAGCGAAAAAATTTCCGTTGCTTTCATTCGTTGTTTTATGATATAATTGTTATTATTAATTGTAAGGAGAAAAAAAATTAATAAAGGATGGACTTATGTCGTTCTGACATGTATTTTTGAACTTCTTTGGATTTATGGTTTCAACGCGGCTGAAAGCTGGCCGCACTTTATTCTAATCGCGCTTATCATCGTTGCCGACTTTTATTTTCTGGAAAAAGCCTGCGAAACCATTCAGACCGGAACGGTCTACGCAATATTTTCGGCCGTCGGCACCGTCTGCACGGCGCTTATGGATACACTGATATTTAACGTTGAATTCACAATTGCAAAAGGCTTTTTCATTGCCCTGCTGATTGCCGGGGTTATCAGCCTGAAACTGGCCGAAAACGAAGAGACACCAGCCGAAAAGGAGTAAGCGAATGGGATGGATTTACGTTATTATTGCCGCAACGCTGGAAATTGCCGGCGTTGTCGGCCTGAAGATGTTCAGCCGGAAAAAGAATTTGGCCAATCTGCTTTTGTTTACCGGCGGTTTTGCCCTTTCATACCTTTTTCTGTACCTGTCGCTTGATTTTCTGGACATGAGCATCGCCTATGCGGTGTGGATGGGACTGGGAACCGCCGGCGCGGTAACCATCAATATGATTTTCTTCGGCGAAAGCCGCAGACTGTGCCGGATCGTGAGCGTCGGACTGATTATCATCGGCGTCGTCGGGCTCAAAATGGTTTCATAAAAATACAAATAAAAATTCAGAAAACCCACATTAGCTCTTGACTTAGAGTAAGCTCTAGAATTTATGATGTTACGCAGAATCGAATCTTACCACTAATATCAGGAGAAAAAGATGAGTTATCTGGACAACATCAATTCACCCGCAGACGTAAAAAAACTCAGCCTGAAAGAGCTTGAAGCGCTGGCGGAAGAAATCAGAAGCGCCGTGTTGAACCGCGACAGCAAAATCGGCGGACATGTCGGTCCCAACCTCGGCATTGTCGAAACAACCATTGCCCTGCATTACGTTTTTAACTCGCCGGAAGACAAGATTGTGTATGACGTTTCGCATCAGTCCTATCCGCATAAGATTCTGACGGGACGCAAAAACGGTTTTCTGACCGACGAAGGAATGCGGGAGATTTCCGGCTACACCAATCCCGCAGAAAGCGAGCACGACCATTTTATCGTCGGGCATACTTCCACTTCGGTCAGTCTGGCCTGCGGTCTGGCCAAAGCCCGCGACCTCAAAGGCGAAAAGCACAACGTCATCGCAGTTATCGGCGACGGTTCGCTTTCCGGCGGCGAAGCGCTCGAAGGTTTTGACAACGCCGCGATTTTGAACAGCAACATTATCATTATCGTCAACGACAACGAAATGTCCATTGCCGAAAACCACGGCGGCCTGTACGGCAACCTGCGGCTGCTGCGCCAGACCGGCGGAAAAGCCGAGTGCAACATGTTTAAGGCTCTCGGGTTTGATTACCGTTATCTGGAAGAGGGCAACGACATTGCCAAACTGACGTCGCTGATGAAAGAAGTCAAAGACACGGACAAGCCTACGGTTCTGCATATTCATACCGAAAAAGGCAAAGGTTACAAACCTGCGGAAGAACACAAGGAAACCTGGCACTGGAGCGTTCCCTTCGACATTGCTTCCGGCAATCCGACCGTTGACCTCAGCGGCGAAAACTACAACAGCATTACGGTCAATTACCTGCAGGAAAAAATCGCCAAAGACAAAAAGGTCGTCCTCATCAACGCCGGTACTCCGGGCGCTATCGGCATGACGCCGGACATGCGCCAGAAATTCGGCCGGAACTTCGTTGACGTCGGCATTGCCGAAGAGCATGGCGTCGCCATGGCTTCGGCTTTGGCAAAGGGCGGATGCAAACCCGTTTTCTGGGTTTTGAGCTCTTTTGTACAGAGAACTTACGACCAGCTTTCGCAGGATTTGGCGCTGAACAAAAATCCCGCTGTCATTCTCATCGGCTGGAACGGCATCTCCGGCGGCGACGCCACGCATTTGGGAACTTTTGACATTCCGCTGATTTCAAATATTCCCAACCTCGTTTACCTGGCGCCGACAACCAAAGAAGAATATCTGTCCATGCTGGACTGGGGTATTGAACAGACCGCCCATCCGGTTGTCATCAGAATTCCGTCAACCGTCTCTCATGCGGAAAAAGAAACCGAAAAAACTTTCGAACAGCTGAATACCTATAAGGTTGAACAGCAAGGCAGCAATGTTGCCCTGATTGCCGCAGGAAGTTTCTTTGAACTCGGCAGGCGGGCAGCGGCCAAACTGGCAGAACAGGGCATTACGGCAACGCTCGTCAACCCGCGCTACCTGACTGGACTGGACGAAAACCTGCTTAACAGCCTGAAGGCCGACCACAAAATCGTCGCCACGCTGGAAGACGGCGAACTGGACGGCGGTTTCGGCGAAAAAATTGCCCGTTTCTACGGCGACAGCAATATGAAAGTGCTGAACTTCGGCGCCAAAAAAGAATTTACCGACCGGGTTCCCGTTGAAGAACTGTATAAGCGTTATCATCTGACACCGGAACTGATTGCCGCCGACATTCTGAAAGCCGGAAATTAGGCATATCTTCCGACGAAGGCCCGAAAATAGCGGGCCTTCGTTTTTTTAAAACCGATACTGAATCCCGAAGTTAATTTCCCAGGGAAGTTTAATGCGGCTGCCCAACTGGGCGGAGGCTTCCAGATAGGCGGTTCCGTCTTCGCTCCAGGCGGTGCTGACGCCGGTGCCAAGTTCATAGCGCAGAGACGACAGGTCTTCGGCAAAACCGTAATCGGCTACGCGCACCTTGCTTTTGCCGTCGATATCATGAATCAGAGCAAAACGCCCGTAAGCGTCCAAAAAGCGGTTATCGCCCCAGACAAAAGACTTTCCGGCAATCAAATCGGCTCTGGTGCTCAAATAACCGGCGTCGGAAGTTTCTATCAGGGTATTGAAGTTGGTGCGATAACGGACGGCGTCAATGTGCATGTAATTCAAACCGACCGACGGTTCGACAAACCACCGACCGTCAAAATTTATGCGTTTTCCCAGCGAAGCCGAAAGCTGCCAGCTGTTCGTGCGGTATTTGCCGTCAACGCCGCTGCCTGCGGGCGTATAACTCCGCAGTTTCTGCCGATGCCAGAAATAGGTGCCGACCATATCGACAAACCAGTTGTCATCCGTATTAAACAGCGAATACAAACCGAGAGACTGCGTATCGGCATCGCCGTGACCGCTGCGGTCAAATTTCTGGCGCGAAGAAGTGTAACCGCCATAGACGCCCATGCTCAGATAATGGCCGTTCTGCCGCCAGACTTCCCGGTCATAGCCGATTTCCGTGCCGTAGATGTCTATCCGGCTCCGGCTTTTGTCCTTATAGGCAAATTTGACCCTCTGCCCCAACCCTTTTATCCAAAGACCGTTGTCATGCCCGGACGCGTTGCGCCGGCTGCGGATGTGGTTGTAAACCGGCGTCAGGTGCGTATAAAACAGCGACGCCAGCGAAGAATAGGTGTTTTTGGCAATGACGGCGCTGTCCGTTACGTCCTGAGTCCTGACCAGAACCCAGTCGTCGCCGTCCCGCTCCAGCCCGTAACGAAATGCTCCGACGTCAACGGCGTCGCCGACCAGATAAAAACTGTCCGCAGCTCCGCTGTCTTCATCGATAATCTTATAGCGGGCCGGCGTACTCCCTTCCGGACTGTAGTCATGAATCACCAAGCCGAAATTTCCGTTGCCCGAGTGTACCAGAATTCTGTCCGAAAGCCCTTCCGACAGACTGCTGCTGATGCCGAAGGTTCCCTGGCCGGACAAATTGTCAAACTGCAGAGAACTGAAGTCATGGCTGTAGGGGACAATCGCAACGGCATTCCGCATTTCCATATCCGGAATGCTGTTGCTGCCGACAAATGTTACCACGCCTTCGGTTACGCTGGTTTTTCCCGACAGGGTTCCGCCGGCAAACAAGAACAGCCAGCCGTTGCGTTCAACGACGGTATTCTCCGCTTCGCCTCCCGAAAAAACGCTTTGCACCCCTCCGTTTCTGACTATGGCTCCCGAAGCGACGCCGCCGCTCTCAATTTGCTGCACGCCGCCGTTTATCGTGCTGTCCGTGTCGGTTCCGTAAACGCTCTGCGTACCCGAACTGATTGTCGTATTGCGGGATACGGCTCCGGAATCGACATTCATCTCGCCGCCGTCAAGCAGTGTCTGTTCGGCAACGCCGTTGTCGATAATGTCAATAATGCCGCCGCTTTTGACAACAGTCTGCCGCATCGTTCCCGAAACTTCCTGTCTGCCGCGGCCGGAAACGACGGCGCCGACACTGGTGCCGCCGTCATCCACCTGCTGCCGGCCGCCGGTAATTTGCGCCCGTTCGGAAACCCCGCCGGACAAAATTTCCTGCAAGCCGCCGATTATGGTCGCATCTTCATCGGTACCGGAAACATTCTCACGGCCGCCGCGCAATACCGTTCCCTTTACATTGCCGCCGCGAGAAACGATAAAAATGCCTCCGTTGACGACGGTATCCTGCGCATAACCGCCGCTGTTGACATCTATGGTACCGCGGGTGGCAACGGTTGACGAATAGGCCGTGCCGTTGACATTCTGCAAGGCGTCATACGTAACATTCGTATTATAAGACACGCCACCGGCTTCAACATTCTGCTGCCCGTAGGGATATATGACGCTGTTGTACGACTTGCCGCCGGACATAATCTGCTGATTGCCGGAAACGGTAAAATTTCTGGTCGTACCATAAACCTGCTGCGTGACAACAGTGTGCACGTCACCGCCGCTGACATCTTCCCCGGCCGGAATTATCTGGGTAACGGCGACGGCTTCCGAAGCCCATATCACTCCGCACAGGATGACTACAAGTTTTTTCATGTTCTGCTTCCCGTTACAATGTCCTGCGTTCTATATAATTTTAAAACTGCAGAATAAAACCTTAGGACATGAAAAAAACATACCTTAATACAAAGTCTTGATTGAAAGCGGCGCGAAAACAACTATTTTCCGGGGGTAACACCAAAAAAGGAGAAAAGAAATGTCAGACAATTTTGAAAAAGACAGCGACAGCCTGTGGGAAAAGACCAAAGACACCGCCGGCGAAGCCTGGGAAGCCACCAAAGAGTTTTCGGGCAAAGCCTGGGACAAGACCAAAGAAGTGAGCAGCGACGCCTGGGAAGCAACCAAAAACGGCGCCCAGAAAGTCAGCAACGCTTTTTCCGATAACGACGAGGAAGTCGAAAAGGCCGAATTTGTCGAAAAAGAAGAAATCGAAACGCCGCATCATCTGTATTCAAAAGAAACGCATTCGCGAGAAAATCGACCAAACGGCTAAAAAGAAAGCCTCCCGCAACCGACGGGAGGCTTTCTTTATTAACGGCGGATAAAATTGGTCATGACCGGATTATCCAGCTGCGGCGGCAGAATGCCCGCCTGTTTTCCGGCGGCGATACATTTCAGCAGCCACGCCATGTTCCTGCCCAACAGTTCCATTACCTGCAACCCTTCGGCATCCTGCATGACGTCTTCCGGCGTCTGTCCGTGCACCATATTCCAATAACGGGAAGAAACCACCGGCATTCTGCTGATGGTAAAATATTTGTTCAGGACGTCCAGCGAAGCCGTCGTTCCCGCCCGCCGGGCAGAAACCACCGCAGCGCCGGGCTTGTTCATGAACGCTTCGGAACCGGCATAAAACAGCCGATCCAGAAGCGACAGGATCCGACCGCTCGGGTGCGCGTAATAAACCGGAGAACCGAAAACAAAACCGTCGGCCTGCTCGGCTTTGGCAATAATCCCGTTTACGACATCGTCGTTAAAAATACAACGACTGTCGCCGTTTTCGCGGCATTTGCGGCAGCCTATGCAATCGCGCAGCGCGCCGGCACCGCTCTGGACAATTTCGGTTTCGACCCCTTCTCGGTTCAACGCTTCGGCAACGACGGAAAGCGCCGTAAAAGTGCAGCCGCGCGGACGCGGACTGCCGTTTATCATTAATACTTTCATCTGTTCTCCTTTCCTTTTTGTCCGAGTGTAGTGCAATAAAATTCTTCCGGCAACACTTTTAACGGCCTTTCCCGTGATTATATAAGCCCAAAAAAGCAAAGGATTGATGATGAAAAAACTTTTAGCCGCCATTTTTTTCGTTTTGTTTGCCGCCGCAGCCGCGGCCGCGCAGACGCAAACACCGTCCGCCGACAATGAAAACGTCGATTACGGTGCCGTCAACAAACAGCTGGACAAGATGACCGCCGAGCTGAACTCGGGCAAAATCGGACCCGGCGCCACCGGGGACATGCTTGACAAAATCAACGACTTGCAGGACAAGCTTAATCAAAACCTGCCGCTGCTCAACAATGACCTCGGCAGCGTTCAGAAAAAAATCGCCGCTCTCGGCGAAGTCCCGGACGACGGCAACGAACCGGCGGAAATAGCCAAGCAGCGCAAAGAGCTTAACAAACAGGCCGACGCTTATAAAACCTCAATCGCCCAGGCAAAACTGGCAAAAACCAAAATCGACGATTTAAACGGGCTGATATTGAAAGTCCGCAACCAAGATTTGTTCACGCGCATTTTTGCCAAGCAAAGCTCCATTTTCCATCCACAGGAGTTTTGGACCTCACTGGTCAGCTTTGCCAAATTTACCTTCGAACTGATAAAATCGCCGCTCGACTGGTACCGCCAGCTGCCTGCCGCCGACATGGCAACCGCTGACGACAACATTGTCTACGCGCTGTTTTACATTATCGCCGCAACCTTTGCCGCCGCATATCTGCGCCATTTTATCAAGACCAGGCTCGGTTACCGCGAGGCGATTGCCAACCCGGACTATACGCAGAAAGTGCGAGCCGCACTGTGGATGTTTTTGGCCCGCGGGCTGATTCCCGCCGCAATTATCGGAACGTTCATGTTCTGGATTAAAAACGGTGCCATTATCAACAAAAGCAACTTCGGAACCATGCTTTACACGGCGGCGCTGTACCTGCTTTATTTTTTCCTGACGCAAGCGCTGGTTCGCATTTTGCTGACACCGGCAAACGGCAAATGGCGGATTATCGAGGTCAGCAACGACCGGGCGCAGGCCAGCAGCAAGGCGCTGATTTTCTCGGCCGCGGCCATCTGCATCGTCAGCTTTTTTCAATCGCTGGCCGCCGAAATGAACGTAAACCCGGAAGTGCTGTATTCTCTCAAGATTTTTGCCAATGCGGTCAAAGCCTTCTGCGTCGTTTTGGTTGCCAACAAGTTTCTGTTTGACGGCACGCCGGAAGAAAATGCCAAAAACGCCGCCACCGCCGAAGCGGCCGGAAAGGAAAACGCCGGCAAGGATGAGGAAGAATACAAGGAGCTGAGCACGCCGGCCAAAATAAGTCTGGCGGTTACCGTATTCATGGCGGTTTCCTTTGCGGTGTCGCTGTTTGGTTATATACGGCTTTCGGAATTTGCCATCAACCGTTTCATCATATCGGGCGTTGTCATTGCCGTATTTTACATTCTCGATCGGCTGCTGAGGGTTATCTTCCGTCAGTTGATGCGGCTGAAATTCTGGAGCCGGACGCTGCGCATCAATCCGCGAAAACTGGTAAAGGCAAACTTCTGGTTTGCGCTGATTCTCAAGCCCATTCTTGGCATTATGGCCATTCTGACCCTGCTGGCCGTCTGGGGCGTGTCAGTCGACATCATGTTGAACAAGGTCCGCAACTTTCTGGTCGGCTTCAACATCGGCAGCCTGCATATTTCAATTACCTCCATTCTGCTCGGCATTATCAGCTTTTTCGTATCGTCCTTTCTGTTCAAAATGCTTAAGGGAAGTTTTCAAAACGGCAGCCTGAGCCAGATTGACTGGGATCCCGGCGTTAAAAACTCGGTCATCTCGGGCATTGGCTTTTTCGGCATTATCATTTCGCTGATTGTCGGTTTTGCGGTTATGGGCGGAAGCATAAGCAGCATTGCGATTATTGCCGGCGCCCTGTCATTCGGCGCCGGTCTCGGCCTGCAGAACATGGTCAGCAGTCTGGTCGCCGGTCTGACCATTCTGTTTGAACGGCAGATTAAGGTCGGCGACTGGGTTATCATCGACGGCCAGGAAGGCATCGTCAAAAGCATTAACATGCGTTCGACCGAACTTGAAACCTGGAACAAGTCCAATGTCATCGTCCCCAACGCCTCAATACTGGCTAACAGTCTGATTAACAAAACCTACAGCGACCAGATGGGCCGGGTGGAAATCAAGGTCGGGGTCGACTACAACAGCGACATCAACAAGGTCAAGGCCATTTTGCTTGAAATAGCCGGCGAAGATCCGGAAGTCCTCAGTTCGCCGCCGCCGTCCCTGCAGTTTACGGATCTGGGCGACAACAGCCTCAATTTCCAGCTCAACTGCTATACGGCCAACGTTTACAGCGGCGCCGGCATTTCTTTCCGCATCAGGGAGAAAATCGTCGAACGCTTCCGTGAAAACAACATCAACATCCCCTATCCGCAAAGGGTTATCCATTTCATATCTTCCGCGCCGGAAACCCAGCCCTGATATTCTGTGCAATAATCGCGCTTTCGGTTTGTGCCGCCATAAAAACGGAGTATACTTGTCTTATAATTTTGAGGAGAAAGAAATGAAAAAAGTTTTGATTATTGCCGCCATTGCCGTCATCGCCGCCTGTCATCTGATGCACGAAGACACGCACGACAGCCATTATTTCCATACCGGACATTTCGACGACAGCGGCCAGCGCCGTTAAAAAAACATCCCGGTAAAGCCGGGATGTTTTTTTTTGACAGTACAACACCCCGGAAAAATCCGGGGTGTTTTCGTTTATTTTTTAATGCACATAATCGTATAATTTCCTTCCGCGTCAACTTCAACGCCGTGCGTGTCATGGGCAAAACCGGGAAACTTCCGGTCAAAGGCCTGTAATGCCTTCAGATAGCCCAACAGCGGTCCGTCGGCCGGGCCGGCATTTTCGCCCGGCATCAACAGCGGAATTCCGGGCGGATAAGGCACAACGCCGGTTGCCACGGTATGATCCGCCATCTGCTCAAGAGTCAGAGATTCAACGTCATCTTTAACCAGACGCTCGTAAGCGTCTACCGGAGCCATATCCGGATGCGGCAAGACAGAGAAGGCTTCGGACAAAGCGCGGGTAGTTCCCAATTCGGACATAGCCTTGAACATTTCGCCGGCCAAATCCTTCAGCCCCATGCCTGCATAGCGTTCCGGATGTTCGGCCGCCAGACCGGGAATGACGCGTTCCAGCGGCGTATTGCGGTCATAATCCCTTTTGAACTCAAACAACGCGTTCAGCAGCGTGCCCCATTTGCCTTTGGTAACGCCCATCGAAAACAGGAACAGAATCGTAAAATCGGTGGTCTTTTCGACAATAATACCCTTATTGTCCAGATAAGAGGTCAGCACCGAGGCCGGAATTCCCCAATCGGCCAGGCTGCCGTCGGCATTGACGCCGGGCGTAATGACGGAAACCTTTATCGGGTCAAGCATGCACCAGCCATCTTCAATATCGCCGAAACCGTGCCATTCTTCGTTCGGATGCAGAACCCAGCATTCAGGATCGGTCGAAAGCTGCTCTTCCGAAGCGCGGCAGAAAGGAATCCGTTTGCCGCTTTGCTTATCGGTTACAAAATCCGGCTGCCAGACGCTGAAGAACCAGCCGCCTTTCTCCATGGCTTCGCAATGCAGGCGGGCAACCGTCTTGCGGAAAGCGACGGCTTCCTTAATCGCGTCTTCGGTCAGCGCTTCGCCCTCTTCCGACATCATGGCGGCGCTGATGTCGTTGGAGGCGATAATCGGATAGAACGGCGACGTCGAGGCGTGCATCATGAACGCTTCGTTAAAGCGCTTATGCTCTATCGGGCGGCGGCCGTCGCGAACATGAATCATCGACGCCTGCGAAAAAGCGGCCAGCAGCTTATGGGTCGACTGAGTGGCAAAGACAGAAGGGCCGCCGCGGTCATAATCCTTCGGGTCGCCGTACATGGCAAAGCGTTCGGCATAAAGCGGGTTGAACCGCGCATAACCATACCAGGCTTCGTCAAAATGCAGCCGGTCGACGCTTTCGCCGAGCAGTTCCTTAATCCGGCGGACATTGTAGCACAAACCGTCATAAGTCGAGTTGGTAACAATGGCATGAACCGGCTGCGGGTCTATCCCCTCGCGGATCAAAGCATTGTCGGCAACGGTTTTCTGCACGGCCTCCCTAGTCATCCGCGCGGGATGAATCGGGCCGATGATGCCGTAGCGGTTGCGGGACGGAATCAGGTAAGCCGGAATGGCGCCGGACATGGTAATCGCCTGTTCAACCGACTTGTGACAGTTGCGGTCGCAGAGCGCCACCTGATTGCGGACGACGCTGGCCATGAGAATAACCCGGTTTGACGTCGACGAACCGTTGGTAACATGGTAAGTGCGGTCGGCGCCGAAAATACGGGCGGTATACTTCTCGCTCTCGCCGATAGGACCGGAATGGTCAAGCAATGAACCGAGTTCGCCAACCGATATCGACAGATCGGAACGGAAAACCGGTTCCTTGAAAAAGTTGAAAAACGCCCGGCCGACCGGCGATTTCAGAAAAGCGGTGCCTCCGGTATGCCCCGGCGTGTGCCAAGAGTATTCGTAAACGTCGGAAAATTCGGCCAGCGCCTTAAACATCGGCGGCAGGATAAACTCACGGTAACGCTGAACAGCGGCGAGAATACGCCCGCTGATGAAATCCGACGTATCTTCCAGAATCCAGATAAAGTCGTTGACCTTGTCGAGAATGGCAGCCGGAATCTCGGAAGCCTTGGTGCGGTTTGACATCAGAAACACGGGCATATCGCGGTTACGGCTGCGCAGAAGTTCCAGAAAATGCTGAATGCGGCGGTGTTTTTCGTCGTCGGCACCGTCCAGATAGACCAGAACGCACTGTACGGTCGGGTCTGCGGTGACGATGAGTTCGGCGTCGCAGATACACTGCGAAACCTCGACCACAACGTCGCTTTCCTCCAAGTCTTGTTTGAGCGCACGCAGCGCCCTGGCCGTGGCATTTTCCTCGTCAATGCCGTCGTAGACGACCAGCGCCTTTATTCTAAAAGGATTGTTCATTTCCATTTTTCTTCCCTTTCCTACAGGTTTTCAATATCGTTGATTATCTGAACATGGCCGCGGGTATGCAGCGACGAGGTATGATAGCGGCCGACGGAAATCCAGAACATGGCGACCAGCGCCAGAATCGTAACAATCAGAACCAGCCAGCGTACCCAGAAAGGCACACAGCCGCCCGGTTTGATGTGGTTTTCCTTAATGTCGAGCTTGCGGCTGACCGCCAGTTCGTAAAAAATAACGGTGGATATGACAAACATCAGCGCCCAGCGCGTCTGGCTCGGATCGGAACCAATCATGGCCGCCATGCTGTAAAAGGCGGCAATCAGTCCGACAAAGGTGTAAAAAACATTTTCGCCGCGGCTCATTTTGTCCCGGCCGATAATCTTAATCGCCACCGAAGAGTAGATATACGGCAGCAACGTCATGATGACGGCAATCGAGGCGATTTTGCCGAACTGCTCGGAAGCGGTCGGCGACATGGTAGCCAGAACCTGCAGGGTCATGATGCCGGCAACGATGGCCAGTCCCGCCGAAGGCACGCCGCGGCAGTTGACGCGGGCGAAAACATTGCCGAACAGGCCGTCATCGGCGGCAGCCTTGGCCGTTTGTCCGACAAGCAGCGTCCAGCCGCCCAGCGAACCCAGGCAGCCGATTGCCGCGCAGAGAGCGACGATGTTGCCGGCCACCGGCCCCAGCGCCATGGAAACGGCGTCGGAGAAAGGCGCGGAAGAAGCAATCAGTTCCTTATTGGGAATGATGCCCATTATCGCCGACGAACTCAGAATATAGCAGACGGCCGCCAACAGCACGCCGACCACGGTCGCAATCGGCACGTTGCGCGCCGGATCTTTGACAACGGCCGTCGAAACCGAGGCGCTTTCAACGCCGATAAAAGCCCATAGCGTAAAATTAAGCGTCATGCCCAAAGCGGTCAGATTGCTCTCGCCGGTAACGTTCCAGCCGGCCATATAAGTATCGCGGCTGAACCAGAACCAGCCGAAAACCGCCATGCCGACAATCGGCAGCAGGGCAACCGTGGTCGTCATTCCCTGAATGCGCCCGACGATATTCGGCCCGAGAATGTTGGCATAAGTGAAGAACCAGATAACGCCTATCTGCGCCAAAGCCATAATCAGCGGATCTTTCAGCGAGGGGAAAAAGGTGGTAAGATAACCGAGACCGGCCACCGCCAGCCCGACGTTGCCGACAACGTTCGCCAGCCAGTAGACCAGATTGGTCTGATACCCCATATAATCGCCGAAAGCCTTGCGCGAATAGGCATACGGACCGCCGGCAGCGGTATAAATCTGCGTCAGTTTGGAAAACACCAGCCCCAGAGCCACAGCGCCGACAATGGTTATCAGCCAGCCGAAAATGGCAATGCTGCCGATGGCGGCCAGATTGGCAGGAAGCATAAATACGCCGGAGCCCATCATATTGCCGGCAACCATCAGCGTTGCCGGAATCAAGCCGATTTTGTTGTTTTCATTCGCCATTATTTTCTCCTGTGAAAAAAACGTCCGGGCAGCAAAAGCCGCCCGGACGCGGAAACAAAACTAAATGTCGGCCTCGGCCGGCATCAGACGGCGGTTGGAAACGTATTCGCCGATTTCAATAACGCCATACATGAAGAAATATGCGCCGACCAGCGCGGTAATGGTAACGGCACCGATGGCCGGATAAGCCAGAATAAGGAAGGCAAACAGCACGCCCAAAACGCCGGCCAGCAGCGACCAGCCCCAGGAATATCCCTCGCGGCGCAGGCTGAAAGACGCAACAATCTGCATGACGCCGATGGCCAGAAACCACAGTGCCAGCACAATCGGCAGGGTGGCGGCGGTCAGGCCGAGATTGCCGACGAAGATAACGCCGACCAGCATGTCAAGAATGCCTACCGTCAGGTACCAGCCGGAACGGTTGGAAAAAGACAGCATAAAATAGCCGGCGCCGACGACAATGAAAATAATGCCAAGATAAAGCGCCAGCCCCAGCAGGGTGGCCGCCGGATTAAACCAGACATAGACGCCGAGCACGGCAATGACAATGCCGGCAATCAGATGCCAGATGCCCATATTCGGTTGTATTTTTGATGCAGCCATAATCGTTCTCCTTTGCAAACGGGTTTTATAATCGTCTAATATCTAATCACGCGCGGTAAAATTTCCAGACGGGTAAAAAAATATTTGGCAGGCGGCGTTTCCGGTATATATTGAAAACAAACAACGGAGAAAAGACATGCACAAATTTATCGCCGCGCTTTTCGGGCTGCTGTCGGCCGGTTGTTCGGGCATAAAGGTTCCGGACGATTTTGCATATAAGGAAATCGAAACACGCGACTTCAAACTGGCGTCATGGCAGAAAATCAGCGAACCGGACGGCGTTTACAAGTTTTATATCGAGGGGGACGGCCATGCTTTTGATAGCCGCGGCCGCCCGACCGCAGATCCGACGCCGCAGGGAACCATGCTGCGAGAACTGGCCTTCGGCGACCCGTCGCCGAACGTCATCTATCTGGCGCGCCCCTGCCAGTACATAATGAGCCCGATTTGCGCCAAACGGCATTGGACCACGGCGCGCTTTGCACCGGAAGCGATTAATGCCGAATATGACGCGGTCCGGCAGACGGCCGGAGGCCATGAGGTTATTCTCGTCGGCTTTTCGGGCGGCGCACAGGTGGCGGGACTCATCAGCGCCGCCAAACCCGGCCTCCGGGTCAAAAAGCTGGTAACCATCGCCGGAAATCTGGATCCGCTGGCCTGGACAACATATCACGGCCTGCCCCCAATCAACGAATCGCTCAGCCTGGAAAGCTACCGCCGGCAATATCTGGAAATTCCGCAAATTCATTATGCCGGGAGCGACGACAAGGTCATGCCGGCGGCGCTGATTGAAGACTTTGTCGGCGGAAAGCATCCGGTCGTGCGCGTTGAGGGCGCAACGCACAATTCGGGCTGGGAAAAAATCTATCTTCCCGTCCGGCAAGAAAAATAAATTTACATTTACCGAAAAAGGTTATAAAAAGACATCAGTAACAATTTGAAAACGGGGTTAAAAATGAAAAAAATTACCAGTTATATCCTTAACGGCCAAGGCCTGGGCATGAAGTTTCTGGCCGGCCTGTCGGTTTTAATGGCCTTGATTTTTGCCATTGTCATCAGGGTTCAGGGCGCGGCTTACGTTCCCTATGCGCAGGAAATTGCCGACCAGATGCTGCCGGTTAAGGTTGTTAACGGCCAAATCGTCGAACCGCTCAACACGTTCAAAATGGCGCAGATACGGATTGAAGGCAGAGACACGCCGCTGGCGCTGCCGCTGGTTCTGGACACGCGCGTTACCAATCTGGACGCCAGCCTGCTGCCGCAGGGCGTTTACGTTACCCGCACCAACATTTACACGGTTAACAGAAACCAGGTCAAAGTCATTAAGATTGAGGGCGACAACTATATCCCCAAAGGCGATTATACCGACGTCTTCAAAAGCTGGCTGAACTGGTCGGCGGTTATCGGCGGCATTGCCGGCATTGTCATCCTGTTTGTGCTGTATCTGATTCTGACCATGTTTTATGCCCTTTGCACGCAGGTTATCGCCAAACTGGCACGCCGCGACATGGCTTTTGACAGCAGAATGCGGCTGAGCGCCGTCGTTCTGACTGCCGCTTACATTCTGTTCATTCCGCTGGGCTGGCTCGGAGTCAGCAGCACGCTGCTGTTTCTGGCGGTTATGCTCGGCGCGCTGATCTGGTTCGTCGTCAAATATGTTCCGACCGGAAAAACGGCAGCGGCCAAGGCTGAAGTTCGGCAGGAAGATGCCGCGCCGGCAAAGATTAAAGCCGCACCGGTAAAAAAGGCGTCCGCAAAAAAAGCGCCGGGCAAGAAAAAGCCTGCGGCTAAAAGCGAAACCGAAAAACCGGCGGTACCGGCCAAGGCTGAAGCCAAAGCCACAGTAAAAAAACCGGCGGCCAAAAAGAAAACCGCCGTCAGGAAACCGGCGGCGAAGACAGCCAAAGCCAAACCGGCCGACAAAGAAAGCAAATAAGCAAAAGCCCTCTCAAAAGAGAGGGCTTTTTTTCTTTGTCATGTTCGGCCTTGAGCCGGACATCTCTTTTAGATTGCCGGATCAAGTCCGATTAAGCATTTCCGTCATGCTCGGGTTTAACCCGGGCATCTATTTCTTGGATATTCGGGTCACACGCTCAGCGTGACGCCTACGGTTGGATGTCCGGCTCAAGGCCGAACATGACAGAGAAAGTACTTGACTGAGGAAACCGTAAAAGAGATATTCGGGTCAAGCCCGAATATGACAGGGAAGGAGCCGAGGATGACAGAAGAAAAAA